>Ga0307513_10003181_pt1 | contig 22423 bp, 27 predicted proteins | sample 15_EM_MG_FD_202174 | JGI IMG/M metagenome (GOLD analysis project Ga0307513, IMG submission 202174) | Populus trichocarpa ectomycorrhiza microbial communities from riparian zone in the Pacific Northwest, United States - 15_EM | ecosystem: Host-associated > Plants > Roots > Unclassified | place... | reverse complement strand
TACATGCACTGCGGCGCTGGCATCTGGCCGGGAAGAGTGTCACAGCCACCGATCGCCCCTCTTCCGTTTCCGTCCCAGCGCTTGCGACCCAGCTGATCCTCACCCTGAACACCATCTGGACCGGGCTATTTGCTTTCGGGGGCTGCACAACCAGCGGGTAATGTCGGTGGAATCTCACCATCCATCCCGTGAAGGCGCATGAGATGTTACTAGCTGTCGAGTCTTCTGTCCCATAACGGTATTTGCTTCTTCTCTCGCACCTTCCAGGTTTTGACACTTGCAAAGAACAATCCGCCGTGGAAGTTGCTATCGCGACCCCCGAGCTGACTGGGAATGTCATCGTGACCATGGCTTATATCCCTCATTACCGTGCCCATCACCGTGCCCGTCGCCATCTTTCCCTAAGCTGTCTTCCAGCGGACATGGCAGAGCACATACGACGCTTTGACCCTCCATTACGGTAATATATAGCTCTCCTATGCCCGCCATGGTGCCCCATGAAGAGTGACCAGCCGTGATTGACGATCCGCCTCGCATGGCTGCCGCTATCCTCCCTCTACGTTCCCCACGTTGCTTCGTATAAATATCTGGCGTACCTTAATACTCACCCCCCCCCTTAACACTCTCTGCCACAACATGATCTCGAAATTCCTCACTCTCATCGGGCTCTCCCTCCTATCCGCCTCCATGGGCAGGAATACCACTTCTGCCCAAGGCCAATTCAGTTTGGGTAACGCACCCTGGTGTGCGGGCCTTGGCGGATATACCACCGATACACTGGCCAACTTCAGGCTCTACGCCTGGAATACAGATCGCCCAAACGACAATTCGACCGGTGTTCCGCTCGCTTTGGCTACAACCAGTGCAACTGCGGCCGCATACGGCCATACCCTTGCTGTTAGTCGATGCCTTCCCGATTCACTCCGAGGCAAATACTGACCATTTATTCTGCAGACTCTGGAATCATATGGTTACGGCGGATCTGCTGAATTCTCGATCGAACGAGGTGGAATCACCGCCAACTTTGATGTGAGAACAGTGGCGGTGGGCTTTAACCCCGGCGACCCCGCATTCTTCTACACGAGTAATCAACGACCACTCCGTGATCCCGCGAAGATCTTCTGTATCGTACCCAGCAATGATGTATCGGGTGATCATCTTGTAAGTTCCTCAGTCTTGCTCCAGGCATCACGGGAATTGACGGTTTTTCTGTGGTAGTATCCTTACCTCGCAGTGCATCGCAGATATGACAAATTTCATTTATGCCCTCACCGGCTGAGGCAGAATTTGACCCTTTGGAAAGTCGTGTACGATATTTCGTTCACCAGCTATTATGATACGACGGAGTGCCGTCCGGTGATACTGAACGTTGTTACATGAGCCAGTGACTCTTGTCGCCCTCACCTTTGGACTTGCTTTATCATTTCCCACTAGAATTGTAAGAATAAAGATAGATTCCTTGTTGCTCTCTTCCAACAACGTATTTACCTATTTGTGACCACGAGAAAACACCGGAAGGAGCCCATTAAACGCATACACGCCAATCTGGAACCACCCAACTCCTACAAGCTTCCAAACGAGGTCCAAAATGCACCTTCCTTATACTGGATATACCATCCCATTTCCGAACGAGAACTCCTCCTGACGCCCTGACATCTACCGGGACTGGTTAAGTTTGTCGACGTGCTTGGGATGGTTATCGCAACAACGCAGCAGGTAGCACGGTTGGCCGCAAGTTTCCTCCCATCGTCTGTACCATTGGAACTAGCAGACAGTGGGTCGAATTATTTTTCAACGCGTTCCCGAAACTGCACGAAGTAAAGCAACGTGGATGCACCATGAGACCCCTACCGACGTATCAACGTAAAGTGTTGGGAATACAGGGAAGGATGTGATCCGTCCTTGCCCGGGTATGGAGGCCCAAAGCGCAGCCCCGGAGTATTGTTGGCAACGAAAGGGAATTCAAGCGACGAATAACACTGTTCGACTTGGTATCGCCCACCCGATCGCCAGCGAGTGTCCATATTGGTCCCAGCACAGTGGGATACTAAGAAAATGACGCAGAACACGCTGTGCGCAAATTTCACCTAGGTGTTCCACGGTATTAAAGTACTCAAACCCTTGAGTCCCTTCGTTGGATCCGGCAGGATTGGCTGTAGTTGCGGCCCTTCACGGGTTCGGGAGTATACGGATTGATTATCGACAGACAGGTCTGGGTGTTGTGACGCTACTGAGATATGAAGGACAACCCCTCAGAAAGCCATTCCATGACCCGCTCCAAATTTTCACGATCGTGTTTCTTCTCCATGATCTGCCACCTCTCCACACCGAGGCCTGCTTCCGGGTTGAGACAAGGAGAATACCTGTCTTCTCCGTGTTTACCAACGCCATCAAAATCGACGAGGTAGGCGTGATCGTCCTTTGGTGAGTAAAGTACGTTCATCTGCCGGAGGTCACCAAAGACGAAGTCCTTTCCGCCAAGTAAGTCAAGAGCCTTGGTAAGGTCCCGGCGGATAACTTCGGCCGTTGGAGGAGACAGGAGGTAGGATGGGTAGAAGAAGTGGTGAAGGGGTTTAGCGTCCGAAAGGTATTCCATGACAACCATATACAGGCCGCCGACGACCCGCGTGCAGGAGTACAGAGTTGGAGCGAGTGGGGGATCCTGGCTGGCAAGGAGCATGTGCGCAGCTTCGTTATATTTTGCGGCGAACTTGACCAAAACGTCTCTGGTAGAGGAGTCGCTTGCGGAGGGATTGGACTTCATCTTCGCAAGGTAGATCGCGTGACGTTCATTGTCCGCATCGATAGCGCCTTTGATCGGAATACCCTCCGCACGATCCATCTTGCAAAAGAACTCGAGCTGTGGGATCGGAGACTCCGGCGGATCCGCAGTGGGGTTTGGGTACATAACACTGAACAATATAATGGGAGAGTTCTTGAGGCGTCCATACAGTGTGCGGAGTTCACCTGCGCACTTCCTTATTGCCGTGAAGATACGCGCAACGCGGAGAACATTATCAGGACCGTGGGGTCCAAGGTGGAGGTCAAACGAGAGCAGCTTGTCCGCATACACGGCCTCGGTGAAGACGGCAGTCGCTACCTCGAGGCGATTCCCCGTCATGGACAGTAGGACGACAGGTAGATTCGACTGTAGGCAGAATTTGGAGTACTGTTCGAGGCATGTCAGTAAAAGGGGAACCAACGGGAGGAGAACAATACCTGTTCTTGCTCAACAATCTTGCCATATGCAGCCAGATTCTGCAGAAAAGGATCTCCTCCCAGACCGGGTTCGTTTTTTATCTCGAGAATCATATAGACAAAGAATCCTTCGAGCCAAATTCCGCTTGGTTTGACTGCCCCGTTAACCATTGGCTCTTGCCACCTGCCCCACTCTGGGAGAAGAGCTTCCAGGGCGTCCCGCAGGGTTTCCTCCCTTGTTTCCTTGTCAGAGAAAAACCCGGTAGAGGAGGAAATGAGGTCAAAAGCACTGTACATAGTTGAGCCGAGTGGTGTCAATGTTTCAAGATGCTCAAGGTCATAGTGTAAAACGGCCAGCGCCTTATCGAAAAGAGTTGTGGGTGGTCCGTAGCGATCGGAAGGTCGACCATATCGTGGTCCGCCGGGAGCAAGAACAGTGACCTCGAGGTTGTCGGGGTTCTTGACACAGTCAGTTGGGGAAGTGATTCCCCCGAGAGTTCGAGATAATTTGAGTCGCACTGTGTCGGGTCAGAACATACTACGGGAGGGTGGAATGGAAGGGCCGCTCACTCTTCATCCGCTTCAAGTTCCCATCTGGGTCTCCCTGGTACTCCATGTCTTCAAGAACTGTAGCGCGATTTGTTAATTAAATCGACTGAAATCACCCCACCAGCACGCACTCTCTGGGGTGATAACCATAATGTCTACCCAACCCCCCGACGGCCCTTGTGGGCCATCTGGAAAGTATTTTCCCACAGACTTGTACGTCATAATCCGGAGGCGCCCCCCCGTCCCTCTGATCCATTCCCACATTTGTTCTCTGGATTCGTTATACACCACCGAAAGACTGAGTCCCGACGGCTGTAATGGCGGTCAAGACAGAGGTCGGGCCACTGACAAACGACCCACCTTCCAGAGGATAGCATCCTTCAAATCGTCGGCGTGTTCTGGGTGGACAGCAACAAGCTGACCGAGGAAACGCTCCATGGGATATTTCGCGTCCACTTCGCACGGAAGAATGCAGTTCTCTGGGGAGATTGAAGGATGAGGGTAGGCGACAGTGTAGTACGCGGCCATAGCTGAACGTGAACGTTGAACTTGAAGTGAGACCGACGAACTCCGTACCCGATCCAAAGGTCACGCACTGGGTGGTACCACGATGACGATCCTGGAAGAGACTTAGTGGTGACAAGTTACCAGTAGTCGACGGTATATACAGAATATACAGGCAGCTGTACGGTGTAAGACCAGACCGGCAGAAACGAAAGTGCACGTTCACTCTCATATGCATTGAACCGCTGTACGATCCACCAGGGAGAACCCCAATATTTTGGCACGCCAGTTCCTAAGGCTATACCGGTGCGAACTACGGCCACGTCGTCGATTTCCGACCTCTCGGCGGGCCCGTAGTTTCGCCTGGAAGGTCACAAAGACTCTCGGGTTTTTCCATGGGAATGTGGCAAGTTCTGGGGTCGGGAGCTTGGGCGGGGGTGGCTTTCGAGGGCTTTTTTCCGCCTGACTCTCGGGGGTGGTGACATTGGGCACCCTGCCAGACGAGGACAGACCGTTCCAAGCTGAACGATGTCGATGCTGTCGAGATTGCCCGCGTGCTCAGCGTAAAGCGCTCAGAGGGCTGTGGTGACCGACTTCCGGACACGGCGCTCCCTCCCTCAGTTGGACTCTGACGCGTCCCCGTTGAACTTCATCAAGGCTTGCGTGGTCATGGACACAGCTGACGCGTCTTTGGTATGCTTGCGCGTCCTCATTACGCGTCCTTTGGTATAAATTTCGAGCCATTCGCCCGCCGCTGGATCACCAACCTATTCCCTCCCCATTAGAACCATGACGTTCACCCTGACAACCCCCTCAAACCTCCTTGATCGTTATCCACGCGAAAACCGGGGATACTTTTCCGGAGGCGATTTGAATTCTCTGCAAGAGCCTACGAAGTTTGCGCTATCTCCAATCGTCAACTACTTCGTCCCGAATCACCCATGGGTGAGTGTACTACGGTATATATTCTATGTTGTCGATTTTCCGCTGATGGCCTGTGCAGGGTTCCGACATCTTCACGGGCTCTACCGCGGACGAACGACCAACTTCCAACGAACCCCACCCTTTCGGTCGTGGATTCCCTGCGGTCTCGAACGGTTTTCCATGGTTCCTATCCTCGGCCTTCCACTCCCTCGACAACTCAGATGCCCAGATACTCCCCTGGATGCTTGGGTCACTTTTCCAACTTGTTCCCTTCATCTCTCCGTCCGTTCTCCCCACTTCAAACGAGCCACTCACTTTAGAACCAGTAAATGAAGAGAGATCTGACAAAGGAAAGGGGAAAGCACCAGCTGTGGATTCGGACGACACCGATCAATCACACCAAAGACCCCCGCCCGTGGAAGATGAAGCATTTGCGGACATCCTACGAGAGGCCATAACGGCCTCCAGAAGGGCCGGTTCTCACTTTCGCTCCCTGGATGAACCTGGCCCTTCGGGAAGCTCCACTTCCACCTCCACGTCGGATATCGTGCCTTCTTCCTCAAGTCCTTCCTTACAACCTCACACCCATTCCCCTGGCTCCGAGTCGGAGCAAGCGGAGATCGATCACGCTATTCTCATGTCGTCCATCGAGCACATCGAAAACTCATTTCACACTCTCCAGGCCAACTTTTCCTTTCCTACTCGACTCGATTTTCATCTGCCTTGTGATACCGGTGCCCGCGCTTCAGGTCCAAGCGCTGGTGAGCCTGGTGCCGGGCGTATTGCAGGATATCTTTCAACCACACCTGCGAATTCAACCGTACTCAACTTTGTTCAAGACCTCTATGGGTTGTTACACCAACTGGATCATGTCGACAGCAAGAACGACTTGGAAGCGGAGTCGATGAAGGAGAAGGCAGCGGGAGTCATCAACAGAGTGCTAGAGGACGTTGAGAGCGAAGTGGAGGAAGCTATTGGGAAGTGGATGTCGATGCAAGTGATGTCATAGGAAGGTAGACTTGGTTTGGCTATCGATCTTTACTCGAGGAAGTGTCGTTCCAAGCTTTCAGCTCGATGGTGTGTACGTGATATCAAATGGCAAACGGCTGTACAAATTCTGTTCGAAGGTATACAGCAAGGTGCTAAATTCACCCATGCACAGATCGGACGGGAGTGCATTAGATTTTTACTAGAGAGTGCTTCAGGCCCCTGTCCCCACTAAGCTGAGGATGCGTACGGCCCAAACTATGCACGACCTGAAGGCGACCGATCGACGCATTTTTCTACCGGATGCGCATCTGAATGTGTTCGAGGAGCTGGGCACAAACAAACTTCCCCTCCAACGGACACGTTGATGACCCGCAAACGAAAGACGCAGGGGGGAATCTTTCTGAACACTGTCCATGTACGAAAGGACATCCAATCACACCGGTAGATTGTGATTGGCTACAGTTTCCACTCCGGCAAACACGTCAATGTCACATAAACGTTAAATGACTGAATATCTGAACACAAGAGGCGGAAGAAAACTGGCCTGAAACCTATTGAGATATGGGTTTGATCACCTACTGTCGAAGGGTTGCGCCAAAGAAGGGCTCACTCGCTGAACATAAAGGTTGGAGGATTCCGGGCACAATGCAAGCCAGCACTGCCCGGCAAAATTGGAACGATGTTGTTCGGACAGCACGAGAGTTTTTTATGTATGTGTGACGCGGGCGCGGGGCCGCAGATCCCGAGCACAATGCTAGTAAGCATTATCCAGCAAATTCAGATCATAACAAATGTTGAGCAGAAAGTTCAGACTGGACACTGTCTGGCAATCTGGGATAAAGTGTTGCCCGGTAAGTTCGCGAGCGGCCAGCCAGTTGCTCCCTAAGCGAGATACCATCGGTAGCCACGTTATCAATGTATACAGTGCCATCCTGACATATGTCCAATGTCACTGCGACCACATCGGAGGCTTGGGAACTTGTCACATTTAAGCGCTCAGCGAAAGGATTTACCAATAGGTCACTATGAGCCCCGGAGTGCTCCTCGGAGGGGAATCGACATCAGATTGTTTTCCAGCACCCCTCATCGGCATCACCGTCGGTTCACCTAATCCATGGGATACGCTGCCTCCCCTCAGTCGTCGTTGCTGTATTCGGGTCTGCAGAGGCCGGACGACTCACATCTAACGTTGCTCCGTCGACTCCCTCTCTCAGTTCACAATCAATCGGGCCCAGAACATTCGCACAGTTCTAGGATTGTTACAGCCCTTTGCATATGAAATGAACACCCGGTTTTCGCGTCTTTCTTCTGTCTTACTCGATATGGTAAATCTTGGAGGTAATAAATCTGTACATCAGTGTGCGGGAGGTCACATCATGCACTCCATCTTGCCTCCGCCTTCCCCTAGTACTCATCCGTGGTTTCTGTGTCCATAGAGAAATCAGCCGGACTATATTGAAGTTGACCCATCATGCACGTGCGTGAAGAATGGATGCACTGTGTCCCCGCAAATAAAGTGGATGAAACGCACCCCGTCAAATCGGATCCCTCAAAATCTCCAAGACCAACATACCCCGAGATGCCAGCGCGCGGGGAAGATCGCGTGGTGGGCTACTCATGGAAATATGGATCCCCCAAATGTAGGAGTACTGACAGCGAGCTTACCGCGTTCGTCTTCTGGGAAAGTGCCCAACTGACTGTTACCGATAAAACCTGGACCCCACGGACGGTAGTCGGCTTGCGTTTAATCTCGCCCAGGCAGACGGATGGCCAGACACTTATGTATGAAAGATAAATATCATCGTTCAGGACGTCGTCCGCAGGACCGCGGTTGAGGATTGTTTACTTGCGCGAACCGTCGATAAAACAAGACTACATCGCGAACAAACCCGAGTGATACACCGACCAATCTCTCGCATAGATACCCCCCAAGGAATAAAGGCTGATAATCCTTTCCTTCAGGCCTTGGAGAGTACCATCGTGGAGTGGCCCCGTCGAATGCAGCCGGCCAACGAGTGACGAACGTCACAGACTCACGGCGCGGACTACTACTAAATCGAGTATAGCGGAGATCGATTGAAAGAGAGGGAAAATGCAGGCTCCTACCCAGCCGTCGATGAGCGGAAAGGTCAAATGCGAGGTCGTACCGTAAACAGCGCTTATGGGGATTTCCTTTTTTGGTCGTAGCTGGTAGACCTTGTCCTAACCATGGGGCATACCGACACCAGTGCTTCGGTTTGCCCCATCGAGCGGTTGGGAAGGTGCATGGGAAAAATACAGGTAGTCGTTTTCATATGCAAAGGGCTGTATTGTCCCGACCCAGCTGATCATTGTCCGCCCTTCGGTCACAGCCAATCAACATCCTCCCAGTACATTCGACTGTCACATTTGGCTGTCACTCACGGCTGTTACTCTCGGCTGTCATCCCCACCAATACATTCGCTATTCCCTCGGTGACATGATCCCGGCCGCGTGAAAACACAAACGCTGGCCGGGGCGCCCAGTATTTCTCTCCGGCTTCTACTCCCCCTCCACCCTGGGATGCTTATAAGATGGCTTTTCTGCGTCCCCTCACTTACATCTACTTCCCTTATCGCCACGCCCACAGTCTCTCTCCCTGCGCTCGAACATGGACACCTCCGAGAACGGCGGGTACCAGAAGCACCGTTGCAGTTGCGACACTGCGGCAGACCAGGGTGATGTCCCTAACACTGACGTAGGCGCTCCTCAACGAAACCGAGTCGTACCGATCACAACTATCGGTGAAATATTGATAGGCACGTGAACACCCCCTTACCCTCCAGATTGACCCCTCAACCGTTCATTCTGCTTCAGAATTGCATACACCGCCTTTAGTCACTCAGGGAACATCACAACCCCTTAGTCGCCCCTTTGAGTCTCTCAAAAATACACTGTCTTCCAAAGACACGCGGCGATTATTGTATGCACTGTCAGTCGAACAGGCTAACATGACAATAGATGACCTGGAACAAGTAAGTGCAAAGTGGTTTGTCCCCATTGCAACCAACTAACGTGAATGAGAGGGTTCACGGGAGGAATCCGGTCTGTGTGCCTACCATCAAGAAAGGTTTTCCATGATGCTTAGGAAGATGTGCTGTGAATACAAGTTGTTACCATCTTCGTACGCCATAGCCGACGAGGTAAAGAGGACCGGAGAGTCTCCATCTGGCAGCGGTGGCAACGCGGACGTGTGGTGTGGAATGTATCGTGGTTCCAAGGTCGCGGTCAAGGTGCTGCGGGTTCCGGGCCCCGGGGACCTTGCAAGGACGGAAATGGTACGATCTCCTGCTTCCTTCCTACAGCGCAGGAACCTGCAAGGTGCTGACGGAAGCGGAATAGGATTTCTGCCGTGAAGTGGTAATATGGAAGCAACTCAGACACCCGAACCTATTACCGTTGGTCGGGGCAACCAAATCTTCGTATAGCTTGATGATGGTTTCCCAGTGGATGGAACACGGCACAATCATGCAGTTTATTACTTCGTGTCCCGAGACCAATCGGTCGAAACTGGTCAGTATCTCGCTCGGGATTCGGGGAAAAAACTGATTTGGACCCACTTCTACAGTTGGCAGATGTTGCTCGTGGGCTGAAATACCTTCACGACCGGCCATCCGTGCACGCAGACTTGAAAGGCGTAGGTTGCGTTCTCTGAGCGTTTCTGTGTGGAGGCTAACGATCAGCTTGAAGAGCAACATTTTGATCGATAGCAACAAATCCGCACGCATCGCCGACTTCGGCCTCACGAGCCTATTACGTAACCATTCCATTAGCATATCTGTGACCGCGCCGGCCCGGGGAGGTACCCCCCAATGGATGGCACCGGAGTTGTTCGATGAGGAGCCAAGCCCATCGAAGGAGTCAGACATATACGCGCTCGGGATGGTCATCTATGAGGTTGGATCCAATTAAATTTTCTGGTGAACCAATTCTAAAGGATCGCTCCTGCAGGTTTTTGCACACGAACACCCGTTCCCTCGCGCCAACCGCTGCATTTTACCTTGGCTGGTCGTTTCTGGCAAGCGACCCTCGCGGCCCCCGAACCGGGAGATTCTTGGTCTCTCGGATGACGTCTGGATATTGGCGGAAAAGTGTTGGGATAGGGACTCGAGCGTTAGACCACACGTCGTGGATGCCTTGTCCCTCTTTGAGGCTGCTTCTTCCCGTTGGGTCCCCTTGACTTCCGAAACGATCAAGAGTCTCGGACTCGACCGCCCAGCAACCCAAAGGCCTCCGATGACAGAGTCAACTTTTACAATGTCCGATGTTGCGGCGGGGGGCGATCGGAATGGCAGAAGAAATCTGAACGTCGTCAGGAGCCCCACGAAGCTCGGCGGTCGTCCAATGGAATGAAGTGGTTCGCCTCTGCTGTTGCAGATCTCGGATCGGTGGTCTAGGCATAGGAAGCTGAGCAACGTCTCAGATAAACCAATCCACTGTATGATGGATAGGACTGTATTAAGTACCCGAGCGGCGTCTCAGACAAATTAACTACAAGAATTATAAGTAACGATGTGTAACATAGACAATGGGAAACGCGACTCCTTGCCGGCGAACGAAGCACGTCAAACCAAAGCGTGTGCGCCGAAATAAACGGTAACTCCCACGGGGACTTCTACGTCCAAGGTCTTGGTGACTATTATTCCTTAATTTTCCGACCATTAGTATTTGTCTGCACTCGTTTGACCCCGACGAAAAGGGTGAGAGTGTCATGATGGTTATGTTATGATCACACGTCTCTCTCTTCAATACTCGACTGTGCTGGAATGCGCCAAGAAATAGTAATATCTCTTCCGATGATAAACTTTGTCTCAGTACCCACAACTTGTTGAACCTGGGACTAGATGGAGGAAATATACAAGAATTACTCGCCGTGCCGTCCAACTATCCATCGGTGTTTGTCGCTCCACCTCCTAGCCCGCCCACATCAGAGGATGGCCTGGATGTGGGTGGGCTTCCTTCAAGGCACAGAAGCACGGCTCTTGGAATAATCCGGTCACAGGGGTAAGGCTTCCAACAACGTTCCAGTATCGCCCATATGTCATCCGTGAACCACACCCCTCCTGCTCCCTGAGGTCTCGTAGGACGTTCACCCTCCAGGACCTTCGAAGCAACAGCGAGCAGCGAATACTCCGAAAACGGTTTCTGCCCACTGAGAACTTCGTATATCGTCATCCCTAGAGCATAGCAATCCGATTCCTTGCTCGAGTGACTCTCCTTCAATCCGAACATCTGTGGGACGAGGAGTTCTGGGCTCGTCCATTGGGCTGTGTTAGGCCCTACGGCCGTGGTCGTAAGGGTTAAGTCATCCGAGATTACCCTAAGAAGGCCAAAGTCTGCTACACAGGCACGGCCGTCGTTGTTTACCAAGATATTGGTCTTAGGATTGGATAAGCTATGGTGCGAGAGGGTAACTGCGGGTTCGAATACACACCCCTTTGAGATTTCCGTGGATTATTCCCTGGTCGTGGATATAGATCAAGCCCGTAGTGGCGTCTCTCAACTACGGTAAACGTGTGACGACCATCAATGACAAGCAAAGATAAGGACTTGGAACGAAAAACATACAAGTCCCAATCGATCCGCATTGACGTTTATGTTCAAAAAATCGTTAATGTTACCTTTCGCCATCCACTCCGACACCATCGCCAACAAATTCTCGGCCATTGTCACGCCTAAAAGTGGCAGTACGTTCGGATGGCGGAGGGCCCTCCACGCCACAACCTCCTTGCAGAACCTCTACAGAACACGGTCAGTGGTAAATACGCGTGGCAAGTAGAAAGCGCCGCTAGAAACCCACTTTTCTGGTCCGCTCAAGGTCACTGCTCGAGTACACCCTCAAAACCTTGGCTGTGACTTCCATACCATTATGCTGACCCTTCCACATGTCCGAAAACGCGCCTTGGTATAATGGGTACCCGCTAGGGTCGTAACAAAGCGGGATTTCCAGCAACTGTGGGACCAGGGCTTGGTGGCCACAAATCTTGTATAAACAACGCAAACACTTTCTGCGGATCTCCGGTTCGAGGCTATCAAGTGCCTGATCGACGGAAGATTGATGTGTGAGCCGAAGTCAATCGACCCTTCCTTCGAACACGAAAGTCGTGCTTACCCCGCATATTATATCAGCAAAGGTCTGGGCGTCGTCCCCGGATAGTTGGCCAACAGACTCAACCTGATCATGATCCGAGAAGATTGTAGAGATAAGAGAGATGCGCTCGTGTGTGGAAAGGGTATCTCCGATCAACCGCTTCCAGGCTGGATCGTCACTGTAAACGAGAAAGCGTCAAACTAACGGGGGCATGACCGTTGGGGTGGGGGGGAAACTGACGGAATAAGGAGCACTTCCAAAGCCTCTGAAATTTCCGGGCGCAAGTGAGGGGTGTGATCCCAGCACCGTTGCATCAACGTCCATAAAGTATCTGTGAAAGTCGGATGCATTGGCCGTGGTGGGCGCTCGCCTTTAGCTACGGCCAGCATAGCCGCGATAGTCACATAATTATTGAACGGAATCGCGCCAGTGAATATCTGTATTGATACGAAAATTACAGTGAGCCAAACCTCGGCACGCAGTATATCGTCCGTGACGTACTTCGATCATGATCATCGTAAAAGAGAAAATGTCCGTTTGTTTACTGTGTGGCCCTCCGTTCAAGATCTCTGGCGCGGTCCATCGCGAGGAGCAGTCATGGTGGGAGGTGCTCCGAATAGAATCCATGGTTTGAGCGACAGTGGCGAGGCCGAAATCAGCGATACGTGCATGACCGGAGTCGTCCACAAGAACGTTTTGCTAACTGAGGGTTAATACGGTAGCAAAAGGATAATCGGAATCATGTACCCCTTTCAGATCTCTATGAATCACGTCGCGGGAGTGGAGGTACTCGAGGCCCGCAGCAATGTCGGATGACTGGAAATGGGAGTGAGCGCGGGATACACACGATGGAAGAGAGACACACAAGTCTAAGTCGATTTGCATTGGGGTATTCCTTGATATATCCCGGCAGGTCCCCGCCAGACATCCAATCCGAAATCAGCTGGGGGGGAGTGATGGTGACACCAAGGAGGGGTAGGATGTTAGGGTGGGTAAGGTGCTTCCAGATTACCGCCTCTTGACAAAAGATCTGTGGGTTTCATCAGTGATGGCGAGCGGGGGGAGCGACAACGTTCAGAACACACTTTAGCACAATCCTGTAGCTCGTCTTGAGTATATCCCCGAACACGTTTGATGCGAATCTTTGAACCATCGAGAGTCCCATGGTATACATCTCCGCCACTCCCTGAGCCGAATGGGTTTGGGTGAATTTCGAGAAGGTCCGACGAGAGTGTATACGATGGTGGGAGTATCATCCTAGTGCCGCATATACTTCTGAGTTCATACAGACACTTGCGAGAAGCGGCGCAGGAAGGATCGAGATCATCGAGAGTCTATATCCGGTTTGAGTGGAGAGTAGGAAAGGAGACATAACAACGAACCTTGTCGAAATATTCGACCAACCTCGCCAAATCATCGCGTTGAAGGTTTAGTACACACTGCGCATATGCCTGTCCGCAAAGTATGCTGCGGAGTTGATCGTGAAAGTCGGGTGAAGACGTATTGAGGTGGTAGAGTCGTTCCAGGGTAAGGGGGCTGGGTGACGATAATACGGTCAAGCCAACAGAGACGCTACCGTCACTATGAATGGTGAGCTTACGGGGTCAGGAGAATTTGCAAGGCTTCAGAAACTTCTGGGCGCAACTGAGGTTCAGGAGCCCAACAGTTTTGCATCAATGCCCACAACTCTTCTGTGAAGGCCGGATGCGTCGGCCGCGGCGGACGCTCGCCTTGCATTATGGCAAATATTGCCATGAAAGATGAACGACTACTGAATGGAACCGCACCAGTGAACACCTGCATCAATAAAAGATGGGAATAAGCTGAAATTCTGCACCCAGTAGAGCATTCAACCTCGATCATGACCATGGCAAAGGCGAAAACATCAGTTTTCTTGCTGTGTGCTCCCTGCTCGCTTAAGATCTCCGGTGCAGCCCACCGCGCGCTATGACCGTGCTGACACGGGGTGGCCCGCATGGAATCCAGGTTTTGAGTAACCATGGCGAGGCCGAAATCAGCGATACGCGCATGACCGGAATCATCCACAAGGATATTAGGCTGGTCGAGTGTCAATACGGTGGTAGAATGATATCGAGAACGGTCACATACTCCTTTGAGGTCCCCGTGAACCACATTGCAAGAGTGGAGGTAACAAAGTCCCTTAGCAATATCAGACAGCTGGCAACGCGAATGAGCGTGGAATAAACGCGACTGGAGGGGTGCTCACGAGCCCAAGCCTGTCTGCATCGGGGTGGGTTTTGATGTACTCCAAGAGATCCCCGCCAGACATCCAATCCGAAATCAGCTGTGGGGGAGTGATAGTGACACCTAGGAGGGGCAAGATGTTTGAGTGCCTCAGGCGTTTCCAGATCACAGCCTCTCGGCAGAGGAACTATGAATTTTGTCAATGACGACGAACAGGGAGAGCGGTGGCGTTAAAAACGCACTTTAGCACAGTTCTGTGACTCGTCTTGAGTATATGCCCGGATACGTTTGACGCAAACTTTTGAGCCACTGAGAGTCCCATGGTACACATCACCGCCACTCCCTGAGCCGAAAGGGTTGGGATGAACTTCGAGGAGGTCCGATGAGAGTGTATATGATGGCGGGAGTATCATCCTAGTGCCACATATCCTCCTGAGTTCATGTAGACACTTCCGAGAAGCGTCACAGGAAGGGTCGAGATCATCGAGTGCCTATCCTAATTTGAGCAGAGAATGGGAAGGGCAACACGGCGACGGACCTCGTCTAGATATTCAACCAGCCACACCAAATCACCGCCTTGAAGGTTCGGCGTGCATTGTTGATATTCCTTCCCACAGAGCACGGCGCTGAGTTGGTCCTGGAAGTCAGGTGAAGACCTGTCGAGGCAACGGAGCCGTTCCAAGGCGAGGGGACTGAGTGACGATAACACAGTCAGCCGAATGGATACGCGATCGCCACCACGAATGAGAAACTGACGGGGTGAGGAGAACCTGTAAAGCTCCCGAAACCTCTGGGCGCAAGTGAGGTTCGGGAACCCAGCAATCTTGCATTAATGTCCACAACTCTTCCGTGAAGGCTGGGTGTGTCGGCCGCGGCGGGCGCTCGCCTTGCATTATGGCGAATATGGCCATGAAAGATGAACGGTTACTGAACGGAACCGCACCAGTGAACACCTGCATGGATACAAAATGGAAGTAAGTCAGAATTCTGCACCCAGTGGAGCACCCAACCTCAATCATGACCATAGCAAAGGCGAAAATATCGGCTTTCTTGCTGTGTGCACCTTGCTCTTTCAAGATCTCTGGTGCAGCCCACCGCGCGCTATGACCGTGTTGACGTGAGGTGGTCCGCATGGAATCCAGGTTTTGAGCAACCGTGGCGAGGCCGAAATCGGCGATGCGTGCGCGACCGGAATTATCTACGAGGACATTTGGCTAGCAAAACATCAACACGATTGTTAAGCGAGATCGAGAAAAATCACGCACTCCTTTGAGGTCCCCATGAACCACATTGCAGGAGTGGAGGTATTTGAGACCCTTAGCGACGTCGGATAGCTGGCGACGGGAGTAAGCGCGGGACAAACGCAACAGGAGGGCTACTCACGAGTCCAAGGCGGTCTGCATCGGGGTGAGTTTTAATGTACTCCGACAGGTCCCCGCCAGGCATCCAATCCGAAATGAGTTGGAGGGGGGAGATAGTGACACCTAGAAGGGGCAAGATGTTTAAATGCCTCAGGCGTTTCCAAATTACGGCCTCTTGGCAGAAGGCCTGTTGAGTTCGAGTCGTCAGTGATGACAAATTGGGGGGTGCGATGGCGTCAATAATGCACTTTAGTGGCCTTTTGAGGACCATCCTGGAGATACATCCGCACACGTTTGACGCAAACCCTTGAATTATCGAGTGTCCCGTGATACACATCACTATAACCTCCCGAGGCGAATGGGTGGGGACAAATGACCAAAAGATCAGACGAAAGCGTGTAAGACATTGGGAGCATCGCCTTCTTCCCGCATATGGTTCTGAGCTCGCGTAGACACTTCCGAGAAGCGGGATAGGAAGGATCGAGATCATCGAGTGCCTACGCTGGTTTGAGCGGAGAGTGGGAAGGGCGACACGGTACCGCACCTTGTCCAAATATTCAACCAACCACACCAAATCATTGCTTTGGAGGCTCGGCGCGTACTGTCGATACTCCTGTCCGTAGAGCACGTCGCTGAGTTGGTCCTGGAAGTCTGGCGAAGACCTGTCGAGGCAACAGAGCCGTTGGAGGACCGGGGAACTGGGTGAAGACATGAGGGAACCTAGTAGCGGGGAAAGGGCGATAGATAGGAAGGTTTATATGTGCCATGGGCTTCAACTACCAGACCGCAAGGCGCCGGATGCTGTGTAGTTGTGCCCAGGGCACCACCAGCGGTTAACCGAGTCAGGAACGCGAGCAGTGGGCGATGTCGATCACTGACTAACACCACCTCAACTCGGTTCGCGATGCTTGGGTTGACAATATCCCGTCGAGCAATACAGGTGCCAACAAAGCGTTTCGCCACCCGCTCAATCAGTCGCCCCACAGTCTCGTTTCGACCGAGAACATCCCCCACATCACCCGACCCAGCAGCATACCCCGTCCGACCGTCCCTCCAAACAGCCTTCACTCGATGTTTCCATCACGAGACCGTCTGTTCCAGCCCCGCAGACGCCGCAGAGGCGTCTAGTGATCCGAAAGAGAGCGAAAAGAGGGTGGAGGATCTATCGCGGTACGTCGTCGTGAATACGCGTCATCGACGAGGAGGTCAATGTCAAGTGTTACACAGTGACGAACGATATATGGTAGCTCGGATTCTCATAGGAACTACCATGTCCATAATAACAAGAATGGACAATCCTCGATGGTTCAAAGAAAATGCCGAGTCACACGTTTTCTCTCAGGAAAGGTATGACAAGATTGTCGAGGACTTGAAAGCATTAGGAACGGAGGACCCCAACGCGGTACAAGCACTCGTATGTGACACGTTATTCCTCCACCGGTCGACGTCCTTGATTTCCGATAGGAAAGGAATGTACTTTGGGAGGCTGAAGAGGCTGAACACTCGGTCAATGCGGAGACCATGCTAGAGGTCATCAAGTCACTAAAGGGCGACACCGACCCTGAAGCGGTGCGGATGTCCGCAACGCTAGAAGCGGCATGCTGGAGGATATGGAAGCTTCCGTCGTCTCAACTAGAGAACCTGCGTCCTGAGGAGAAATCGGAACGATTTTGGGATCACATTGACTATTCTGACAGGTTATAGTAGTCTCACTCGGACTACGCTCGTATTATTACATGAGCCTTCATCTTCACAGCGTTCACTAGTCTGCTATTTAATAGATGATCCGTTTAAACACGGCTCCAGGAAGCATCAGTGTGAAGTACCTCTTGAATGAGAGGTAAACTCACATTTTTTACCCCAAAAATATACCTTACCTGCCCTGTGTAAGGTTGGGAGGTACTGCGTGACGCTCTGGTTTTTCGCATTGAGTCTTTGCGATCCTACGGTGATGCAAATGTCCATCCGCTCCAAACGTGGGAAAATGTCTTTGCGAGAGAGTAGCTGGTCCATCCTCTCCCAAAACCTGGGGTGGAGCCCACTCGGCCACTTGCAGGAACCGAGTATGGTGACATTTTCCAGTTGTGGAAGATTAGGGCTGAAATCAAATGCACGCGCACACCACCAAAAGTCGTTCCGACCGAGGGGGCCAATGATCAGTGACTTGAGTGGCCATCTTGTTACCACCTCGTCTGCCAAGACTTTGGTGAAATGGTAAACATCAACGAGACATGGGGGTTCTTGGGTAGCCTAGACGTACCATGAAGGACTTCGGCCTCATCACAGGTCAGCTGGAATCTCTCAATCGGAGAAGCCGCAACAGTCCCCACGATGTGGCGAGCTACATCGATAGTGGTCACGTCGCATGAAAAGCCGGTGAGGGACGAAATATCCAATGCAGCATCCTTGACCAGGGTGGAAACGTCGATCAGGAATTTGTGGCCGGAGGAGGAGGTTAGTTCGAGGTCGCTGATGTGTAGGGTGTGCTGGGGAAGCTTGGCAAACATATCCACTCCAGGGGTCCTGCGAGCAACACAGTCTCGAACGTAGAGCGAAGTGCAGAGAGGGAAGGCCCGGATCAGGGATATCATTTCTGTGTAACACGAGAAATGACACGAATACAGCCCCAGTTCGTCGATCGTGGTGGTGAGGGAGGTGATAACATTTATTGCCGCCTCTTGCTTCTCGGGTTTGGAGAAGGAAAACGGTACTTCCGACAGCCAGAGGCGAGTCAAGGAACGACGACGGGCAAAGGTCTCGAGAACGATTAGGTAATCATCCCAGTCCTTCCCGCGAGTTATCCTCCCCGTCGGCGTTGTGATACCAAGATCCAACGAACGGACGTGCTGGAAAGCTGAGCCTTCGGTGACGAGCCTGGTGCACTCTCTGAGGCGGGGGACAGTGTCAACCGTGATGTGACGGCCGAGACAGCATAATGCGGCGAACGTAAACTCGCGAGCGACCAAGGCGCAGGCGCTTAGGGTCTCTCTGTCTGTCCCGACCATCTTCATGATGATAAGGGCAATCTCTGGCGGGAGACCTCGCCAACGAGAATGTCCGCTGCGCAGATGGATCAGTGATTTGTTTCCAGCCGACGATAAGGGGTTTGACATACGCGTGGACGGCATCTCGCTTGATTGTTTTTCTTCTAGCTGTCCCGCCCATCAGGGGATGTGATGGTTGACGTAGAAGGGGGAGAGTGTACGATTGAATTTTGTCGTTTCAGCAAGGCGGTGGGTCGCACGTGCGTTAGCGTGGGTTGTTTTCCCCGGCCGAGCGGCCTCGTTGAGAAGTGATCTTAGTATGAGGAAGGAACGGATTACTGCCGGCGTAACTTTAGACCAGAGGCGTCACGATAAAATACATTTTATTGTAGGACTACCAGGGCACAGAACAAGGGTTCTCATCGACGCGAATGATACTGAGCGGGCCGACGTCGCGTCGCTCCGTTCGTGACCGCGTGACCCCGCACCATCATTTCGTTGCCCAAGGTATGCCTGCCACCCACTGCAGCGCAGACAGAAACATCAAAGCGACTGCGCCGGAATCGCAACGAGAATGTCCTCATGCTACATACAATGGAGCCCCTGATTAGTGAATGAAATTATCCGAGTGGGCCAGGCGCCTCCCTCTCTGATCAAGACGGCCTTACCAGGATGAACGCTTGAAGCGCCACGCTCAATACCAGAAGCAAAGAAACTTAGCGTTGGAGCCAATAGTTCTTCTGACGGTCACCGGATTTCTCTCCTGTTGTACTGGGCCTCGTGCCGGTGGACGTAACGGAAGTAAGGGAGATTTTACTTTTACACGACACCTGGATTTCCAACGGCCACTCTCAGGGCTTTGCGCCAACACCGACCCCTATGAGACTCTCGAGCAAGAGAAGGCGGCTATGTCCCCAAATCCTATAAAAAGCTGCCGACGCCCACAACCATCCCCCCAACCAGCCCCCTCAGAGATGGTCAACCTCGCCTCCTCCCTCGCTCTCCTGTCTTCTATCTTCCTCGTCGCCGCCTCTGCTGTCCCCGCTCCTGAGGTGAAGCGGGAGCCAGATCACCCCACTCCGGTGGCCCGAGAGCCAGAGTATCCGTTATACCTGTCGAAGAGGGAGGCTGCCGGCCGCAAGACTCGTCACCTACGCCCCGTGTACGAGAACGCCAAACGAGATATCACCCTTCCAGATGTTGGGCAGATCGAGACATTCCCTCCGACCGGCATTCCTCAGCCAATCCGCGGACCCTACGGAGATATCCGGTCGGGGGGCACCAACGAGGAAATCGACAGGCAGAATCCAGACAACGTTGCTCCGCCTCTCAGTGACAGCGGTTTGCCGGTTCCTCCCTGCTTGTTGTCCCAGGGTTCTTATCGGGCTCTATAGGCGTTGTCCCCAATTTGAAATGGTCCTTCTCCTTGTCGCATTCCCGCCTGCTGAGAGGTGGCTGGATTCGGGAGCAGACCATCACCGACCTCCCACCCTGTGCGTGTGCCTTCAATTGAACTGCGGACGTGGGCCATCTGACTTTGATTTCCAGCCAGGGAAATCTCTGCTGCCGAGCTTCGCATCGCTCCAAATGCCTACCGTGAATTGTACGGCAGACGCTTCCATTCATTGCGTGCACTATTTTTACTCACATACGCTTTTCTCAGGCACTGGCATCGTGTTGCGGAGTGGGGGATAGTTTTGGGTGGTACGTTCATCGGGAATCAATATCAATCGTCATCTGAGGAGGATAACTTAATCTCCACCCGCAGGCACTGGTAGGGTCACTGCCCTCGACGGCGAAGGGAGGACGTTTATCAGCGATATCAAGGGTCCCCGCAACGGTTCTGAGCCAGATATCTTTGCGTGAGCTGCAAGATGCTGTTTTTTTTTTTTTGCGGTGTTGACCCGGCTTCTCTTCAGATTCCCCCAGGGCGTTCCTCACGGTGTACAAGCATTGGACGATGGCCTCGACATCCTATTGTTGTTCTCCGACGGTGACTTCGACGCTAGAGGGACCACGTTCATGCTTTCCGACTGGCTCGTTCATACCCCGCTTGAAATTGTCGCTCAGAACCTTGGTCTCAACATCTCCGACCTCCAGAACCTTCCCACCCAGGATCCCTTCATTTTCAGGAGCACGGTTCCGCCTCCCCAAGAGGGTCACGCCGACGAACAAGCCAAAGTGTCCCCTGATGGTACTGTTCCAAATCCATTTGTATTCAACATGTCCCAGCAAGAGAAGGTGGTCGGACCGGGTGGTTGGGTAAAGGTACAGGATTCTGTGACCAATTTTCAGCCATCTTTTGCTGCCACTGCCTACGTTTACGTTGAGCCAAACGGTTTGAGGGAACTTCACTGGCATCGTGATGACGGTATGCCTATACGCCGGTTAGCCCACCAAGTTTAACGAGTTGACGTCGTGGACTCCAGAATGGCTTTACATTATCTCCGGACATGGAAGGGCCACCGCGTTTGCTGGCGGTGCCACTGCAAGGACCTTCGACCTCCAAGCCGGTGACACTGCGGTGTTCCCGAACGCTTACGGTCACTACGTACGTGTCCTCCGGTCACTATTCGACTCTGATTTGACTTGAATGTTCGTTAGATCAAGAATATTTCCCCCACTGAGCCGTTGATCTTCATCGAAGCGTTCAATGCTGAACAATACGTGGACTTTAGTGCCACCCAATGGTATGCATTTACTATGAGCCTCGGGCGATGGACTGACGCCGCGTGCGCATAGGCTCGCCTTGACACCCTCCCAAACGGTCGCCGATTTGCTTAATATCACCGTTGCGCAAGCAGACGCGCTCATCAAGACAAAGCAAAGGATAATCGCTTAGGGATCGGTCGCGGGAGCCCGTATACAGACTTGGACGAAATTTGTGTTGATAATAGTTGACAAATATTACAGCGTAGTTACCTCGAACGAGTCCCACGCAAGAGTGGACGCGCCCGGGACGTTCCCCACCCACCGGCCAAGGAATCCCAACATAAATTGTGTCAAACGTTGGTGATTGGAATTTCTCCGCCGAGATTGACGGACCCATGCCCGTTTCGCGCAGTGAAGCCTCTGGGGATCCGCATGTTGGGGGCAAATTTTAGGTCCATGGCCGTGCACTCTGGTCTACCCTCGGTGTGATGTGTGACGCAATCCGATTCGTTTGGGGTTGGGAGGGTCTTACGTTTTCGAACGCCCAGGGAGAACATGAGTCAGTGTAACCTGAGTCAGTATGCGTCAGTGACTTCGAATCTGCACTTAAGAGCCAAGGTCATTCACTGGATCTCTTCCCTTGACATCCAGTCAAGCTTCGGACTTCGAGTCTTGTCGTCGACCGATGTTATTCTAGCCTCGAAGCTCTTCTGGTGTGAATGGTTCGGGGAACGGTGGAGTTCTCTTCGACGGAAAGCTGACACGTGAGCGTTCCTTGGTCCCACCTTGCTTGTTAGGTTGACCTAAGAATCCTCGAGGTCTCGATTCGGACCCCGCCGTCGGGCGTGTTTTGCAGGAGGAGACCAACCGTCCCTTTATCGTTCTGTCGCGCGTTCAACGGATCCCCAGACTCGGTCTAGTCGCCAAGAAGCTTTTATAAAGAACCG
>Ga0307513_10003180_pt1 | contig 22423 bp, 24 predicted proteins | sample 15_EM_MG_FD_202174 | JGI IMG/M metagenome (GOLD analysis project Ga0307513, IMG submission 202174) | Populus trichocarpa ectomycorrhiza microbial communities from riparian zone in the Pacific Northwest, United States - 15_EM | ecosystem: Host-associated > Plants > Roots > Unclassified | place... | reverse complement strand
TGAGAGTGTGAATTGGGAACATGGGATGCTGCGAACCATCTCAGGAAGAGGGTCTGCCAGTGGATGGCGGAAGCGAATGATTTATTTATATATCAACCCGCGATAGGCGGGAGGGGGGGGGCCTCTTAGGTGGATTTCCGCCCTACCAGAAAGCTGGCCTAACTGGTCAAGTATCTATTTATAAACTGCTGTCTCGGGTGAGCAGCGTTAGATAACGGAATTCCTAGAACGGTCTCCCGACGGGTGCATGACATCAAGCGCTCAACGCTCAACGCTCAACACCCACACTACGAACCATTAGATTTTACGCTTGCTCTTCGTATCGCAAAACAATTTATTCCTTCGTCTTCAGCTTAACCAGAGGTTTTAAACGACAGATTTAGGATGCATCACGGACTATGAGCAAGCGGAGGGTGGTATGCACATGTGGGTGACGAGCGGTGGAGGGGGTTGGATGTGGGAAGATGGGGTTGAGTGTTAACGGGATGCAAACTCCAGGAGGTACACGTAGGATGGCGAGCGGTGGAACTCGGAGGTTATTGGATGTGGGAGGAGGGATTCAAACACGGAGGATCCGGACACCCAAACAAACGCCCACTTGTTTTTGTCCACTCAGTCGCGTACCCTTCGTATTCGTCTCGTCCAGAGTTGAACCCAGAGTTTGAGATAATGGTTCGAAGGGTTCACTGAGTTTCTGGGGTCTAAACAGGTAGGAAAGAAGTGGGGTGAACCTCTGAGTGTTCGAGGGCGCTGAATATGGAGGTGGAGGTGGAGGCAGGGACCTGGGATGGGTAGGGGGGTGGATGCGAGGTTGGCGTGGTAGAGGTTTAACGGAACGGAACGTTTAGTAATCCCGACGGATAGTCCCTGCATGACCTCAAACCCCAAGAGCGCTCATCGATCGACGTCCATGTTGAAATTACCCAACACTTCATCAGTAAACCCTGGTGACAGGGTACCCCCTTCTGTAGCTCTAGAAAGTGCTTGATCACGTGTCGGATCTATGGAGTGCTTTCAAGCACTATGGAAGGGGGTACCCTGTCAACAGGGTTTGCTGATGTTGCCTCGTGCCCTTCCATCTTTGAGAGTTGATTGATTGTGCACATAAAAATCTGGCCAAGATAAAACGGTAAGAAGCAGATGGGTGCCAAGCGGTAGAGGGCGAGGAGGATGGAGGATGGAGGGAACTCGAATACAGAACGCCGACGTATATTATCATACCTACCTCAACGCTCAGCATCCTTGGCGCTCAATCAGAATATGCTAGCCTTTCGTAAGCATCGTATCCACTATCCCATTATTGAAACGATGGACGGAGGAGTGCGTTTACCAGATCAAAGCAAGCCGCAAGTGGTGCACGTTGCCGATGAGCGGTGGAAGACTTGTCGATAGTGTGAGGATGATGAGGTAGAGGTGAAGCGCTCGACATCAATCGAGGATCACACTTGCCCTTCGGCCATACGACATCATCCCCCCTTCCGGCTTCGTCTCAGCTATCGTCAAGATGATGGATGGGTGTGTACGCAAAAAAATCCAAGCGAGAGCACGAAGAGGAAGTTTGTTGGAACGACGGAAAGAAAAAAAAAAGTTTTACCCAAACGGGTTATATGATACACCAACCGGCTCAACGCTTAGCATCCACGCGATATAAACTCGAGGGACCAAAGTGGAGCACGCTTGCCCTTCGTACGTACTCCCAGAACCTGTCTTCGTCTCGATTTGAGTGGAAACGATAGACGAGATGTGTGGGTGGACGGACTCTGAGAAAGTGGAAGAGCTTGGAGGGCACCACGTAGGTGGCGAGCTGTTAAGGGAACATTCTAGTCTGACCCGCAAGGAGGTCAAATACGATATCCAATCCGGATTGATTACACGACCTGAAGGCTCAGCGCTCAGCGGTCAACACCCACAAGAAGAGCTAACTGGAAAACGCTTGCCTTTGAAAATAGTAAGAACATCCTTTCGATTCCATCTTTCAACGAGAGTTGAAGCAACAGATGATTGGAGGAGGTGTATGGATTACCACACTCCGGACAAGCGACACTGCGTCGTGGGTGATGAGCGGCAGAAGGCGTCGATGTGGGAAGAGGAAGTCAATATGAGGGGTGACGGTGAGTAGGCAAAGAAGCAAGCCACGAATTAAAAAAATCGTTCGAGTCCAGGTTGGGAATGGAAAGAAGGGTCCCCCGCTTAATGCTCTGGGATCAAGCGGTTTGATCACGTGAAGATGCTCTGGAGCGCTTCCGACTCCGAGTGCTTCCTAAACCAGATAATTCGCACTGTCGACGTAATAATTAAGACCGGATCCCCTGCCCCTGCCCGCAATGAATATCGGAAGTAATTCAAGTAAACGTCATAGCTGGATTGTTGTTTCTTTTGACAGAAAAGAACCACAATAAGCTGAGAGAGTGAAGACCAGGTATTTCCAATCTACACAATGTGTTGTTAGTTCTGCATGGTCTGGATTTAAAAACTTACGGTCTGCGAGGTTTTCCAAAGAAAAAACAACGCCACCCTAAATCTTAAGTACTTGAGTACACATAGCCGAGACCCGATATTGGTGTCGCGAGGTGTTGCCACTATTCCGACATTCAGAACACGTATATCTACATATGTCCTCGTGAGTGAAAATTCTCGTCACATGTTCGATTTAGAGTCTATGTAGTCTATGTAAGTGCTTACCATCTGAGCCTATCAATATCCAACGTTGCAACCCAACGACACAGGTGCAGACGCATTCCCACCATCTGGAAAAAAAGAAGGAATGGCCCACAGGTGACCTCTTCCGGCGACGATAACCCAACACAGCAAGACGCACCAAAGATTTCCCAATCCACCCATCCTTCGGCGTCATTGGCAGAGACACGGAGAAATGTCTCGAGTACTCTCGAGAACTCCTCGAAAAGAACAAGAGCTCAAGGAACCACCCAAATGCGGGTAGGCAGAAGGACGACGAAAATCAACCTTCACACTGTGTGGACACGTACCCCGATATCGAAAAAGAAGCTAGTCCCTTAATTGAGCAGTGCAGGTAGAAGCGAAGCGAGTACGCCCAATGCTGATGTCTTTCCTTCCCTGATTCGGCTGCCCGGTAGCTGCCATCCCAAATCCATCGAGATTTGTAGTGGAGAGAAGGGAATCGAACGCGAATAAGTGTCGAGTCGTGTGCCCAGCAAAACTAAACCTTTCGTAGCCAATGTAAGACGGACTTCGAGAGCTTGGATCACTAGACTCATGACACTGCCAGCCCTAGCCTAGCCATTCTACTGGCGTTTGACTGGCGTGGTAATTTCCTGATAAGTGGGGACTTATGCTCCAGTAGGTAGATCTGTATCTGGATCACTGTTAGAACTCTGTATTTTCCGTTTACATAATTTCTTACTGGATACTAGCTCACGGACTTAGTAATAGTAGATAAACTCCTTGTAAGGTCTGGCTGCTTTGCGTCTAAGTCATTAGTTTAGTTGTGGCACGGTAATATTGGGAATGCAAAAAAAAGAAAAAGAAAAAGACAAACACACACAAAGTTGGAAACTTCTTTCACATTCAATCTCCGTCAACGATTCTCCTGATCATGATCCTTACCCAATGTCGGGCTTGCGGCGTCATTCGGCTGCATAAGCGACGAACCCTCGGTTCCACATAAATTTGTCAATATTAAGCCACGAGGATGTTGGAGGTTTCACCCCACCGGAGCAACCCCAACAAAGTGCAGAGATGTTCGACCTCAAAGATCTGCCACCAGCCATCGTCGAGCACCAACTGCTCCTCGTTGGACTGGCTGTTTCTTGGCTAGTCTTGGGCTATTTTAACGGGCAGAGTCGCAAAGTGCGAAACCTCTGTCTGACACATCGACAGACACTAACTCGACTGTCAACCTGAAACCTTTCAGCTCACACATATCCCATCGGCTGGGTCCGTCTTGCCGCCTTTCTCCTACCTCGGAGCCTTGAATTACATATGGGATTCGAGGAAGGTCATGAATGCTGGCGTGAAAAAAGTGGGCTTCTCTGCTCCTCTGACCCCTTGCAGGCGATGTTGAGAATTTTTCCCAGTGGCCGAATGCCATCTTCAAGATTCCCGATATGCTGCAGTGGCTCGTCGTCGTCACAGAATCTAGGGTGATTGAAGAGATCCGGAAAGCACCTGAGGGTGTGTTATCTTTCATGGCTTCCCTCGATGAAGTGAGTTATTTTGTCCCCCTTCGTTCGACCACTGAAAACGTGTCCAGTCACTTCAAATTGAATACACTCTCGGGGGGCATATCAGCAGGAATACGTATCATGTCCCTCTTATCCGAGCACAACTCACTAGGGCTCTTCCGCAACTCGTGCCGGAGGTTCATGAAGAGGTTGTCGATGCTTTCAACGAATTTATACCTCCGACCAGTGGTGAAATTTGAACCTTGTATGTTTTCTCTTATTATGCTGACAATCGAATAGATTGGACCAGTGTTCAAGCGTCAGAGACCTTCATGAATATCATTTGCCGTGCTAGTAACCGCGTTTTTGTTGGTCGGCCTCTCTGTGAGTCATTATGCATCCCAGTACTTAAGCTCTTCTCTGACATGAGCCAATAGGCAGAGATCCAGATTACGTCGCCCTCAATGTTCAATACACCATCGATGTTTTTAAGACCGGGGCTTTTCTTCGCATAGTACCTCCTTTCCTTCGACCGTGCGTCATTTTGGGGAGCTTTGGTATATTCAGAAAAAGTGCTCATGCTTAATTTAGGCTCGTGAACAAGTTGATTTCGAACCTTCCAAAGAAAACGCAGGAGGGTTTAAAACATCTTGCACCTCTCATTGCTGCTCGGCGAAAGCAACGTGAAGCAAGCAGCAATACCGATGAAAGGCCGGTATGCTTAATCTCGGGAAAATATAATTAATTTTAGAAACTCATACATTCTGTGCAGCTTGACTTTCTTACATGGCTCATGGATGAAGCAAAGGGGGAGGAAGCCACAGACTGGTACCTCACATCACGTATCTTGACGGTCAACTTTACAGCGATCCACACATCTTCGATGGTATGTCGTGTTTACAACTTTGTTCAAATCAAATTTCTGAAATTGGAGAAAGACTTTCACGCATGCATTTTATTATTTGGCCGCTTTCCCAGAATACATGAAACCTCTCCGAGAAGAAGCCGAAGAAATCATTCAACGAGAAGGCTGGACAAAGGCGGCCATCGATCAGATGTCCAAACTCGACAGCTTCATCAAAGAGTCACAAAGGTTGCACCCTCTCTCAATCAGTAAGCCCATGTCGTACATTGCAGATTCTCATAAAGTTAATGCCTTCTCAGTCGCGATGCAGCGAATGGCCGTTAACGACTATACCTTCACTGACGGCACAACAGTTCCTCGCGGCACAATTGTCGCCGTCGCACTAGACAGTGTGCATCTGAATGACAAAATCTACCCCGACGCATTCACGTTCGACCCCTTCCGCTTTGTCAAACTGAAAGAACAAGACGCCACTGGAAGAAAATTTGACATCGTGACCACTAGCAACGACTCACTCGCTTTCGGCCATGGGAGGCATGCCTGCCCTGGGCGATACTTCGCTGCATGCGAGCTCAAGTTGATGTTCGCGCATGTGGTAATGAACTATGATGTAAAGATTGAGAATGAGGGTGTAAGGCCTAAGGATCTGTGGTTCGTGACGTCGTGTGTACCGAATCCGAATGCGAAGATTTTTTTCAGGAAGAGGGTTCTTTAATTTTAGTAAAATCTAGATGTATCTTGCCCAAACACTTATCAGCTTTCCAATTTCCATAACTAACCTCGATAAATTTGGGGTTGGCTCCCAATTCAGGAAAGCCAAAGATCAATGCGATAGTGAATCGCCCCTTCTGCATTTCGATCTGGGCTGCTTGCTGCCACATGTTGGGTGCTTCTCTAAATGTGGGTTACATATATCAAAAAATCATGTGGGATTGAAATTGACATTCACTGAGCGCTGGGCGCATTGTTTCTCGAACATGGTCGTCAGCCACCGGAGGCGTTCAGCAATATCAAGCTAACACATCTAACACATGCCCGTCTGTTTACCCTCTGGCTACTTCTCCGTCCTTGCAAACCCTTGAGGTCCCTAAGGGATCGGCAACCGAGGAACCGATTAGATTTCATGCTGGAGGAGATTCGATCACCAAAATATTCTTTTTTTGCAATCGGTGTCATAATCGCCTATAAGAGTCGTGTGAAAATCCCCCCATGACTCCATGAGACGCGGAAACGAACCATGCTGGGGGTCAAAGATTTACAAAGGGCATTTTCGGGCTGCATGTCGCGAATCGTAGTGATGGGAAAATTAGCGTTGGGATCCTAAAGTCATGAATAATTCTACCTAAATATCTACATATCGGGTTCGCCCCATGAATCGCCCCACTGGCAGAATCGTCCACTCTGACCCCCCCTTATAACAGTCGTGTGAAAATTCAAAATCATGCCATGGGACGCGGAAACGAACAATTCTGGGGGTCAAAAGTTTACCAAGGGCATTTTCCGGCTTCGATGTCGCGAATCGTGGTGATGGGCAAACTTGGTAATGTAGGCCGCTGCTTCGCACGGTCCCATTTTACTTGGAGTGCTGGGAAGAAAACAAGGATTATATGAATTTATATCAGTCATATCTGCTACCCACTCATGGTGACGCATTTTCGGTCATTTCAAATCCAAATTCATCAGAATTTTTGTTCCGTGGCGAGCGACAAACATTCTGAGCATGAATATTTCGTGATGAATCAAGCAAAGAGACGTGCGTGAGGTTGACGAGCCTTGAATTGTCTCATCAACTTAGGATACACCTGAATTCTAGATCTTCCTGCCGTGCATCCAGCTGAACTGGATCATCGGTTCCGTGAGGGACTCTATAAGGCTGGTATTTATTATGGTAAAGTTATTTATGTTACTCTTTCGACCTCTAGAAATTATGTATCGAATGGACCATGGGCAGCACTGTGCTGCCATCCATGTATTCAACATCAGGATAGCCAGGTATTTTCTATCCATATTACACATACATGGCGAGTGTATTATTACGGTAGCATCATTTATTTTACTCTTTCCACCTTGAGAAATCATGTACCCTGTGCGGCGAAGTGCCACCGCCCTTTTTTTCAACATCTGAACAGCGAAATACAAGGTCTATTCTATCTATATTATACTACTATACGGCGGGCATCGTAAAATACACAATTCTCTAGGCGAGCCCATGGGGGTGAGGACGCGACCTGACGCGACACGCATCACGTGCCCTTGTGCCGCCGTACAAGTGCGGCGTATTTGTACGGACTGAACCGGACTTAATCGGACTTTAGTACTTTAGTCCCTTTTATCCACCAAACACTTCTCAGTTGCACATACGGCTGGTCTGACAGCCCATACAACGGTATGCAGGTAAGCTTGTTGTGTTGCTGGATCGCGTAGACTCTTCCTAACCCCTCCTTCCTTTCTCCCGCCATCTCGTCGTCACTCACAGTTATTGCCCACAGGGCCCGCCTATTTTCAACTACACCCCCACAAGGCCAAGTTGGAATTGACACACTGGTGGCCACAGTTTCTGGGTCCAAGTTGAGTTAGCGGCGCGCGTCGAAGACAGCCTTCACGACCACCGTCCCCATGACGGCTCTTCTACCTCGATAATTCATTTTTGCTCCTCATTGCTCTCTACACGCCCGCTCCCTTTCCTCCATTATACCTAAGATGACCGTTATTTGCCTCCACCATCTCGAGGCTACTGGCAGAGGATTCCTTATCAGACGCAGTGGGACATGGAGAGAGGGATGGTTCAGCAAAAGGAGCTCCGATCACGAGGGAGTATTGACCTGGTCAGTCCTTCTCCTCGTTGCCGTAGTTGATACTCATACCTTCAACAGCGGCGACGCGTACCCCTTGGATCTCAGTCCCTTCCACCCCCGATCACCCCGTTGCCTCACTCTCAAACATCCACCGCGCCGTGCTAAAGTTGGCTCAGGAACACCGAATTGGGAAGAGCAAACGGACAGCGAGCACCGTTTAGCAAAGGTCCTTGGTTGGCGAACAACTAATGGGATTCGTTCACATGATTAGTGGTTGCCTCGTCAAATCCACCCTATCTCCTCACCGAGTACGTGCCTCACATAGCCCACGATCTTATTAGCGTTAACGAGGGGAAACAAGATCTGCCTACCCCATCCCTTCTTCACGACGAATAGGACTGCCATTGGGCGGCGACGCCCACCCGGCTAGTCTCGTCCAGGTGGCGATCTCGATACTCTGTGTGGCTTAATCCGCGCTTACCCGCTGAGGTAGGGCCCTTATAGGCACGGCATCTTCAACACTAACACGTTATGCGTATATTTCAGCTCGACCCTCAAATTCACCCACATGGATCAAAATTTGCCGCGCTCGAGTCTCAACTCCAAGCCTTCGCTGGCACTCGCGCCATATTTGAGCTCGCAATTCTCGTAATCGCCATTATCCGGGCCTGGGATCTTGTGGAAGGCGTACATCGACTTTGAGGTAGAGGAGGGTGAACCTGTGATTGCCAGAGCACTGTACGAACGCCTGATTGCACTTAGTGGGCATTTGAAGGAGTGGATATCGTATGCGCTATCTGAGGCAGAGGCTATCCCACTTCTGAGGACGGAGCAGGAGGAGGAAGACGAGGATGAGGAGAAGGAACTCTAGATGGTCCCCGGAGAACCGACACTCGCTCGGCAGGTGTTCGAGAGGGGTTATAAGGATCTGAAGAGCGAGAACCTGAAGAGCGAGGTATGTTTTGATACATGGCCTACTGAATGTGTTATTAACTTTTGGCGCTTTCGTTCTTTAATTAGCGTATTGCCCTGCTGGAAGTGTGGAAGACTTTTGAGCAGAATAACGGTTTGCTGGAGAATGAATAAGGTGGAAGGAATGATGCCGATCGTCACCAAGAACCGTCATATTGATCAAGAAACAGGCCAGATGGTCAAAGGTTTGTCAACAACCTTCACTTGTTCTCCTCTGTTTCTTACATGGGTTCCCTGCTCGTCTTCTTTTTCAGATTGGGACCTCGTTTTTTCAGATTGGGACCTTGTATTTGCAGACGAGGGCTAGTCGAATCCTACTTCGTTTAGGAAATGGCACATGCGTGGAAGCAAGCCCAGAAGGGCGCATCTTGGGGCGTCTGTCGAAACTGCCATCTGGCTTTATTCCGACTACTGCCAAGGAAGACAAACCCAACAAGAATGACAATGACCAGAGCGATGAAGACGGGGAGGCCCATCCGCGGACATACGCAACGATCTGGAGAGGGTGATGACGATGAGGATATGTCAAACTCGGAGGACGCGAAGATTGAGGTTACCACACGTGTCTCATGCTGCTCCTCCCTTTCAGATTGTTGCCAGAAATTTGAACTAGCTCTGGTCATGTTGTCGATACTCTCGACGACATCTCCCTCGGTGGAGTGATACTTATTATTGGCTGGTGGCATTGCTGTTGAAACCGTGAAACCAGATTCAATGCACGAGTAATTTAATTATGATCTGGAAACGTATTCGGGTGCTATGATGTGGTCCACGGCAGTCCTTCGATCGCTCAAAGAGGTGTCAACAAAGTACTTGAAACGGCTGGCGCCGTCCACCCAACTTCTGCCGTCAATGACGCTGGCCGCCTGTTCGACTTCTCATCGTTGTTATTCACCACGCCAACACCACGCTGCACAATTCCACCTATCGAAAACCAACAAACCAACAAATTAGTGAGTTTCGATATTCGAATCTGTTATTTTCAAGTGCCTAATCACACATTTTGAACGCAGAAATCTGAACTCCTACTCTGGTCACGCGTGAAGCCGCTCATCCTTACCTCTATTCCTATCGCATTTCTTTCGTCGGTCGCCAAACCCTGCTTCGACCAACATAGATCGACTCTCCGCCAAGAAGATGATCCTTATATCCTGAGCATGCTCAATAAACCCATGGAATTCGTCCGGACAAGTACTCAACAACAAATAGTGTGTATTTCATTCCATGCCCATTGTTCGGAGCGCTCATGCTATTATATTGTTCCATATAGACCACACACACACGCCTCCTGCCGCATCCTCTTGATCGCAGGTGACACCTTCCATCCATCCTTGCCCAGATCATCAAAGGCAGTACCGAAGGGAAATGTTGGCGACAACGAAGGATAGAACGGACGCGCAGGCTGCCTTTCGGAGAGTTTGTTCGTTTTATATAGACCTTTGAACCTGAATTTTGAATATAGTAAACGACTCGGAAATACTTGAATAACATATTCTGCGTACGGTGAATATCTTTGCTTCGAGAATCCAGCGGTCCCAGAACCTTTCCGCTTTTAGCAAGTACAGCCTCGTGCCCTTCCGTAACGTCGACATCTTCATCTTTTATTTCAAACCGTCATCGACTGTGGGCACGATATAGAACTTTGGCCATTGCCCGCCAGAGTGTACGCCAGAAAGTTGATCCTGAGGATGTTTCACAACAGCCAGGCCGTTATTACAGGTGGAAACTTCAATATTGTCCACGGCCGTCGAGGTATGTCCATGACCAGCCTCTAACGACTGCGCTTCATCATGACTGAACCTTGCTACCTATAACACAGGCTTGGACCTTCTGAAGGACACAGCAGTTCCCGGCGCATTTCATAATTCTCTAGAACGAGGTGATCCACCGAAATGCCACAAACACACCCGGGAAGCGATCCTGAACAAGATCATGGACTGGGTCATGAAGAAGATCGACACAGATGCTTTCATTATGTGGCTCTACGGTGCCGCTGGTGCGGGGAAGTCCGCCATCGCGCAAACTATCGCAGAGCTCTGCGAGGAACACAAGTTGCTCCTCGCAAGCTTCTTTTTCTTCCGCGCCGACTCCTTCCGCAGCACTTCCAAGCAACTCGTTACTACCATCGCCTACCAGATTGCCGTTGTCATCCCAGGTGTTGGAGCACTTATGGAAGCTGCGATTGACAAGGACCCCCACCTCCTTTCTCGATCACTTATAACACAATTCATGGCGCTTATCGTCGATCCATTGGAGCGCCTTTTCGAGACCTCTGCTGAAGAACACACGGATCTACCAAAATTAATCATTATCGACGGCCTTGATGAATGCATGGATGGCACACAAGTTCAGATTCTCGACATGATATTCGCCATTGGTAAACGTTCCAAATTCCCATTCGATTTCCTCGTCGCGAGTCGTCCCGAGCTAGAAATATCTGCCGCCATGGGCGATGGTAGAATCCGAGAGGGTCTCGCTCGTCTCCCTCTGGACGCCGATATCACGTCACGCGATGATATCAGACGATTCTTGCAGGATAAATTTGACGAGATCCGCCTCACCCATCCTATACGATCCGACCTGCCTTTATCCTGGCCATCGACCCAAGACATTGAAACGCTGGTTCATAAATCTTCTGGGCAGTTTATTTATGCATCCACCGTTGTCAAATTTGTCTCTTCACGCCGGCATAGGCCTGACCATCGCCTGGAAATCATTCTTGATCTCAGGCCCAAGGGTAAGGACCTCCCATTTGCCGAGCTGGATGCGCTGTACAGATACGTCCTCTCCTCTGTCGAGGAGACCATTACAACGGTTCATATTCTTGCAACCGCCCTAACTCTTAGGTACGGAGCGCACATAGCTGCTTTGACTTTTATTCTCGATCTCTCGCCTGGCGACATCAAGCTCCGTCTAATCGATCTTGGATCCCTCGTGGAATACGAGTATAATAATTACTTGAATATTCTACATGCTAGTCTTGCCGATTTTTTGTTCGACGAGTCCCGGTCTCAAGAACTATATATCAATCCTCAGTCAATTCACACCAAGATCGCGCAAGCGTTCCTGCGCGAGGATCTCAAGCCTGATACTGGTGAGACATTTATCTGCTGCCAACTTCTGTATCATACTAAAACCTATTATCAGACATCCCTTGGATTCATCGATATGATAAATTGCAATACTACTGTTCTAATGCAGAATTGACCCCTGACCTCATAACCCATATCCGCCATTTCCCAGTCAGACAAGCCTTCTCACAGGATCCGTGGTGGAATATCGAGTTTGCTCTGCCTCTCATGGCTTTCGCAAAATTTATCCCATCGCTGGTATGTATCCTTTGAGATGATGATGTTTTGAGCTGTTTTTAATTGCTGCTTTTATGAAGGACATCGAATGCTCAGATCTCATTTCTACCCGCTATCTTTCTGAAATTGATGAGGTCCTCGTTTCCACCCTAAATTTATGTCCATCATTTTCGAGTGGCGTCTTCATGGTCTTACATTTGAGTGGTGCTCTTGTTGTTCATCAACCCAATAACATATCCTGGATCCTGTCTGAAGCTGCGGATGCTCTGGTTGTAAAAGGGCTTATCTTCCGTTTCACCTGTGACGATATTCAGCAGCAGATCCTCCGTTCATTCATTCTCTTGTTTAATAAACCTGAGGCTGAAATCATGCTGTTCGATTTCTTGTCCAACCCCCAACGTTCACAGCATCACGCAGTGGACCATCGAACACACAACTCTGTTACCGAGCGTTGTTTTTCATATATTCTCAATTGTCGGCTGACACATTTTCCTGGAATACACCATTGGGCAAGCAAATCTAAACACAGGCCATGGTTATGGAGGTGGCGGAAGCCGAAAGGCGCGATAACCAACACTCTGAGTGAATTCAGGTGGCGGCAGGAGGAACACATAGGATGTAACAAGAAGCTCGACCCTTTCTGGGCGCTCGTGCTCGCTCTCAAATATCTTCCCTATCTCCTCAACAAGGCCACCAGATCGGGGGAGCTCATTGCATTGGCGAAGATGTGGCCGTATCGGTATCCCCTACCAGTATCACTCTTTCTACGCGATACCAAGAAGTCAGGGAAAGCAGTTGAACACTATCTTTCCCGCTTTGATGGAAAGGAGTAGTGTGAGAGTGAAATTGCGGTGGGTCCTCCTCCGCTGTGCATTGTATCGAACGGGTACAAGCTGACGTTTGCAGAAGGGATGACTTTCCCATCCATCTAACACCACCCTGGGGCCGCGTACAAATGGCAAGAGACCTTGAACCCTCGACAGAGAGACTTCTATGGTGGTCGACATCGTGCAGGGGTCGTTCACACGTGTACGCCCATCTCACATATTTTTCGGCATAAATATACGCACGAATTTCGAAATCCCGAAATATATACATGACATAGCTTCGAAAATCCAGGCAATGTAATAAACGAGGTTAGAATGGTTGAAGGTACAGGAAATACATGTTTCATACATGTCCGGACGTAACTTCTATGACAGAACGCAGAGTTGGATCGAATTCCGCGAGCCCTTTCCCCTTATCCCTCTCGAGTGGCTATCCTTTCTTTAGACACCATGACGAACCAGCAGGTGTGTGCATCACCAGACTCGTGTCGCATATACCATGACGATGCCGCCGTACAGGAGCGACGGTCGGAGAACAACAGTTAGCTTCGAATTCACCGAATCCGAATGTTGCATCTCCCATCTCTGGGACTTACGACACTGTTTGTAAGTGGCTCGAACCCCGGTGCACAGCCGTCCTGTCGCACGCCAGCGCATAACACGCCAATGACCTTGTCTTTCAAGCCAAGTAGCTGCAGAGGAATCCAAACCACACCAATTCGAAGACAAAATTTCCGCAGAGTTCGTGGAGTAAGATTGCGGAGGCGATGATCTGGGGTAACTTGAGCAAGTCCAGCCACCTAGTTCTTGCCTCTCCAGAAGAACGATCATCGTGGTCGGAACCCTCCGTGAAAGGTGATAAGTAGGCGGTAGTGAAGACAGGCACCACCAAAATTGCGATGCTGAGCCATAACCGATACCATCGGTGTAATAATCTGCTGAATCTCAGTGGTGAAATAGAACAGTGACAAATCAGTGAATTTCGCCATCCTGCGGGAGTGGAGACTTGATCATGGCGATGACAGTTTCAGAGATCGTGTATCCTGTTCCACCAGCTTTCCATGCGTCGAATGACGAAAGCAAGATGGCTATGTGTCGAATGTCGGAAGCATAGGATCATGACGCTCTGATTTTGGAGATTCCTGCAGACGATGCGGGATAGATGCTTCTCAATATAAACGGCCGCCATGGTGCGACTAGTCAGGGTGTCGCTGATTGTTGTAACATCCACTTCATAAGCTTCATAAGCTCCAGTAGTAACATAAGCTTGTATAAATATTGTCGATGGCACAGACGACTTAGTCGAGGTCATCGAAGTCCCAGTACGCGCACGGCGGTGTCGCATAGGGAGAGGGAGAACGCGACCTGGGCTGAGCCATTGTAACAATATGGCCAAGGTTCTTGGTGAACTTGGACTATAATGAGGAACCTGAGCTCGCAAGCCACAAGTCATCGTGATGTGTAATGCATACCTTGGCGCATTTACCGGAGGCCTTGAATTTTCCAACCGCGCTGGGGTACATATCTCCGCTCTTTTCGATGAAGTTGGGTTTGCTGCCACACAACGAACTGAAGGAGTTTTCACCGCTGTACGCGGAGGTGAATTGAGGCTTTACAAGATGGTAAGTGCCCTTGTCAAGAATATATTCTCCTACAGAAAATATCGTGCTTTAGTCAACGTTCTCAATACCGTAGTAGGAGCAAGATACCTGATCCCCATCGTGTGCGAACAACTCAACCTCATCGTCGTACTGGCGAACCGAACATAGAGAGATCAAGGGCGTGACTATTTATATCAAAGTATCAATACAGTGGCAGAACCGGTGTAATTTGGACTCACCCAGAATGCCGAGCAACGGCGAGACCGGTGGCACCAGAAACGACGACAAAAGAAGCAACACCAGCAGAGAAGTTGTTCCGAGGATGCCTGGGGCGCATGTCATGGATGGGTCTAGGTCGGGGTATTAAAATTTTTCTGGGAGGATATCTCTCGGGGGAGATGGGAAGGCGAGATTCGAAGCCGGATTTTCGTTGAGAATGGGGATTGTAGGCGAGGTATAGCTGAATGTCGAAACAAGTTGGTGCAGTATCGGTACGGCCAGCGCGGAAACAGTATAAGAGGTCATGGCTTGCTACGACAACGTGAAATCTAAGAGAAGAATGTTTTAGGGTAAAGTCGATCTGGGGGCAAAGTATCGGAATTGATGTTCTACCAGCACTTTGATCCCCGAGATCTCAGTGTATACTGAAATAATGACGTTGGCCGCAGATCGAAGGTGGTCCTCGAGGGCTTTCGTTAAGGATCTGCAAGAACGTACTACCTCGCGGAAGCCACGCGCAACGAATGAAACCATATTCTCATCATTTGCTGCAAGTGGTCGATTGACCGAAAATCGAAGGGTTTGTGGATGACGGCAGGGAGAAAAGTGGATAGTATAAAATATGGGGAAACAAAGGTTGATGTACGTGACGACCGGATAATTTGCAACGGTGTGATAAATAAGTAGAAAGCGTTTGCAAGCCGAGTATTTTTACCTGAATTCTTGAATTTAGTCATTTCTCACAGTGGAATCGAAAACCAAAGTCGGACACACCAGTTCCAAGACGAATTTTGCGATTCGGTCATAGATATCGTGGAAGGGTGTGGAGGTCACGGTGCCAATTTGAGGGTAAACCTACGCAGTCAGAACGAGTCCATCCAGCAGACGAAAGACCCGTGAGTTCACTATGCGGAACTGTGTTTCTTCGAAAATCCGAGCAGCGAAAACAAAACAGTATATCAATCCCTGGCTATCATGCGATAGTCGAGATTCATTGGACTGATGCTGCCATGGTGGTAATGAGAAGAAGAGCAGGGCCGGCGTATCCCGGCTTGTGAAATCAAACCAGGTTCATTGCCAAATCGTTCACACACTGGTGGCTACAGCTTCTTGGTTCAATTTGAATTAGCGACACGCGTCGAAGACAATATTTTATGACCACCGTCTCCACGACGGCTCTTCTACCTCGATAACTCATGGTTTGCTCTTCATCGCACTCTCTCTCATTAAGGGCAAACAAGACCGGCCTACCCCACCCCTTCTGCACGACGAATAGGACTGCCATTGGACGGCAACGACCACTCTGCTAGTCTCGTCCAAGTAGCGATCTCAATACTCCGTGCGGCTTAACCTGCTGAGGTGGTGATCGAGGTTGAGGTAGATATTTTTTGTATTTTTTTATTTGGCACACTCAAATTCATGGATTAAAGACAGCTACGCGAATTCGATCGTGCACGAACATTGCACGAGAAATACCTTGAGGTAAGGCCCTTTTAGGCACAAAAAATCTTCAAAGCTGACACGTTGTGCGTATATCTCAGTTCGAACCCTCAAATTCACCCTCATGGATCAAATTTCCCGAGCTCGAGTCTCGGGCTCTCAGCTCCAAGACTTTACCCGCACTCGCGCCATATTTAAGCTCGCAATCGCCATTATCCATGGCTGAGATTTTGTGGAAGGCGTACATCGACTTCGAGGTGGAGGAGGGTGAACGTGCGATTACCAGGGCACTGTACGAATGCTTGATTGCACTTAGTGGGTGTGTGAAGGTGTGGATATCGTGTGCGCTAGTTGAGGCAGAGGCTATCCCACTTCCGAGGGCGGAGCGGGAAGAGGAAGACGAGCATGAGAAGCAAGCGAAGAAGGTCCTTGGAGAACCGACACTCACTCGGCAGGTGTTCGAGGGGGGTTATAACGATCTGAAGAGCGAGAACCTGGAGAGCGAGGTATGTTTGGATACGTGGGCTATTTAATGCGTTATTAACTCTTGATGCTTTCGTTCTTTAAGCGTGTTGCCCTGCTGGAAGTGTGGAAGACTTACGAGCAGAATAACGGTTCGCCGGAGAATGAAGAAGGTGGAAGGAATGATGCCGATCGTCACCAAGAAACGTCATGTTGACCAAGAAACAGGCCAGATGGTCTATGGTTTTACGGTCCAGCCGGGGCTGGCAAGCCTGCCATCTTGCAGTCAATTGCGGAGGAGTGTTGTTCGTTGGACGACCGTTTTGGAGGGAATTTCTTCTTCTCGGAGGACGAGATCAAGGCCACTTTCTCTTTTCAACAATTGCCTACCAACTCGCATTCAACTCGCACTCAACCTTCCGTATCTTCGAAACCACATCAACGATATCACGCAGGCCAATCCCACTAAATCCATGATGGTCCAAATGCGATCTCTCATCATCGACTTTTTCCAAAAGCTTTCCGAAAACATAGAACACACACCAAGGGTCATTGTCGATGGTTTAGACGCATGTGACGGCCACGAAACTCAGCAACTCATTTCTGGAAATCATTTACGAAGCAGTCGCGTTACACAAAATCCCTGTCCGGTTCCTCATAGCAAGCCGTCCAGAGGCCCACATTCGTGAAGCGTTCGACCAGCCAACGCTCCGCCATATCACCAAGCGCGTTATCCTCGACGAATCATTTGGTCCAAATCAAGACATCGAGAAATATCTTCCAGATGGCTTCGAGAGCATATATAAAAAGAATTCGAGACTTATGGAACAGGAGGTACATCCGTGGCCAGGGACAGGAATTCTCAACCTCCTTGTTCAGAAAGCGTCTAGTCAATCTATATACGCCTCGACTGTTCTTGAATTCGTCGGAGCCGAATTTTATAATCCAATTTCTAAACTGGAAATCATTTTGGGACCCTTTCCTTCAAACGGAACCCCGTTCTCGGACCTTGACCATCTGTATTCCCAAATTCTTTCCATCTCCCCTTTCCTGAAAAGCTTGTTTGTGTCCTTGGCACCGTCCTCGCCCTTCACAACCCCTAACCGCCGGAAGTGATTGAAGATCTCCTTGGAATGAAACCCGGAGAAGCTCGTCTTGCTTGGACTACATTCGCTAATCAAGTATCCACATCCAGATTTAAGAGCTCCGTATTCCCACACGAGAATGGTGCGATTGTACTTCTCCACACATCATTCCGCGACTAACTTGTTGACGCGAACCGTTCTGCGCATTTTTTCATCGATACAAATATCTTTTGCGCCCAAATTACAAAAGCTGGGATTTAATTGATGACGAAATGGATATTCAACCCTGGGGGTGAGCTCCTCGCATATTTTAATAACCTATCGTAGGCTGAACACGGGACGCTTCCCTTGTCGCCACACCTGGGTTTATCTTCAAGGTCACCTTTCCCCACATTATTGGGAGTCTTCGGAGGAGCTTCGCGACGACATCGTGGGATTACTGCTGGCTCACGCAGAAATATTTTGGACGAATCATCCCAACCCCTCACCGTCGACGTCTTTGAACGTTGAACCCCCACACTGTGCAATGACAGCACTCGCGGTAAGTGCGACCAATTTGAAATCGAAGGAAATCCCTCCTGACACGTAGCACATAGCATATGGCCTTTGGCAAACCGGCAGAGGTGTTTGGGGATTTCCTAGAAATCACTTTCGATGCGAACACGGAAAAAATCGAGTAGGACCCCAACAGAAAATTCAATGAGAATCTAGATAATGTCTCTCACAAATATCGCGATATCCTTGACGCATCGTATACCCTCTTTCTCGCGGAATCCAGGGACTTGGAGAATTTAATCCAATTCGCACCAGGCTTCCTTGTCATGAGGCGCTTCGAGTGTATCCCAGATTGGTGGAGCTGCTCGACATTGATGAAACATCATTTCTGGGTTTGTTAGAGAGGAACCGGCATTTTGTAGACTTCCATGACCATAATCCTGCTTAGGGTCAGGCTTAATCCCCATGTCCGCGATTTCTTGACCGACAGAAATCAGAAATCGTTCCATTGGTCATTATCACAATCCCAGACATTATCACCTTTCTACCTGCCTCAATTACTACAGGCTCGTCTTTGGTCAACCTCGGTTGGATGAGAAGCTTTCTGTTTTTGATATGGGGAATATTGGATGCGTACGTCAAACATGCATTCCTTTATCAATTTGATGAAGACCTCCGCGCCAGCCTGAGTGATGTCGAGCCATCCGAAGAAATCCCTGTTGATGATCCGATCTGGTCCTTTTTGGAAGGAGTGGTCGGGTTTACCCGTCTCGCCGAAGCAGCCGAAGCCTGTCCCTCCTAGTCGTCTTTCCGCCACGCCCCAATACCGCAGGAAGATCTAGAATTCAGGTGTATCCTAAGACAATTCAAGGCTCGTCAACCTCACGCACGTCTCTTTGCTTGATTGACCCAAACCCAGCTCAAACATCACGAAATATTCATGCTCAGAATGTTTGTCGCTCGCCACGGAGCAAAAATTCTGATGAATTTGGGTTTGAAATAACTGAAAATGCCTTACCATGAGTGGGGAGCAGATATGACTGATATAAAGTCATATAATCCTTGTTTTCTTCCCAGCACTCCAAGTAAATGGGACCGTGCGAAGCAGCGGCCTACATTACCAAGTTTGCCCATCACCACGATTCGCGACATCGAAGCCGGAAAATGCCCTTGGTAAACTTTTGACCCCCAGAATTGTTCGTTTCCGCGTCCCATGGCATGATTTTGAATTTTCACACGACTGTTATAAGGGGGGTCAGAGTGGACGATTCTGCCAGTGGGGCGATTCATGGGGCGAACCCGATATGTAGATGTTTAGGTTGGAAACACCCATGTGACCTGTCACGTGGGCGTGTCTTCTTGCGGACAGTGCCATCGCAACATGTTTACACGGCGGGCAAATAGCTGTCTTTGAGTAGCTGATGCTCTCGTGATTATAGGAATTATGCTATGATAATTGTGCATGGATAGGTAGCTAGTAGTATGTACTATTAAATGTGAGCAGTAGCGCAGGGTTGGGCGAAAGCCTAGGGCTTTCCGACCCACCGGATGTCCCGATCCTGGAGAAGAAGAGAAGAGCCACGATGGGAGGGTGGGAGAACCCGTCTCATGTGGCGATCTCGTGGTGCCAGAATGGTGGCAACAAGCCTGAGCGGGCGAAGAGCATTGTGCTCACAGAAAAGGGTGTGGAGGGTGGGCCAAAGAAAAGAGAGAGTGCAGAGCACAACGCGTTGGCAGAGGCAGTCGTGGTCTCAAGTCAGGAGAGGTGACTTGACCCGAGAGACTGCCAACGCGACACAAAGACAGGACCCTAACCCTACGATCGTGCCTCACTTCATGCTAGGCTAGAAATCTTTGAGTAGCTGATGCTCTCGTGATTATAGGAATTATGCTATGATAATTGTGCATGGATAGGTAGCTAGTAGTATGTACTATTAAATGTGAGCAGTAGCGCAGGGTTGGGCGAAAGCCTAGGGCTTTCCGACCCGCCGGATGTCCCGATCCTGGAGAAGAAGAGAAGAGCCGCGATTCCCAAAGGCTAGGAGTTCGGCGACGCATCGAGTGAGTCTCGGATTCCCATGGTGTAGGAGTGGGAACTGCTTACCTCTAGGAAGGTCGTATTAAACGAGGCATCATCAGACGTGTAATCTGAGCATGGACCTCGGGGTATGCTTGCATGTATGGGGCGAGAATTTGGGCGTGTTTTGTCAGATAGACAAGGAATGCATCACTGGACCATCTCCCTTTGACTTTCATGACTTCGAAGGGGATTCCTCGGAGGAGGTATTCTAGGGTGGAACTGATGTGTATGCCATGACCTTGGCGTGGGTCTAGGCCGGCTGCAGTGGCGGCGGCTGCCAGCGTTTCGATAAATTTCTTTTTCGTGAGGGGGCGGTGTGATTTACCATATTTGTAGGCAAAGAGGGGGCCGTTTTGCGGTGGTTGGTTGAGTGCCAGGTGGGCGAGAAGGGCGGCTTCTGGGTCAGTTGGGCCATTTTGCTTGGACCAGGAGACATCCTCTCCGTGAATGGAGGTTTTGGTGCGTGGGACACGGAAAACCTTGGCCTGGAGACCATTACGGTCTGTCTCTGTCCTCATGTCTGACGGTTTGACGTGGCGTGACGCATCAAATCCTTTGAGGGTGGGTACTGTGAACTCACCGACTCGAGCTGCACCATAGAAAATGGTTGTGAGGCTGGCGTAGACTGAGGAGTGGAGAGGTTTCGAGGGGTCGAGTTGCCCCTTTATGGCGATTATGAAGTCCGGGGTGTAGGGAGTACGCTGCTTGGACTTGGAGGAATCTGGGGCTGCTTTTTCTGCACCCTTCAGAAGGGCTTCCATCTCGTTTTCGTTCATGCTCCAGGAGACGCCATGGAGGATGTGCCATGCACGCACACCATAGAAGTAATTTCGTATGGTTTTGCCTGCGTATGCACCTGCTATAGTGGAAACAAAGGAGGTGGCGAGGATCTGGCTCGTTGGAGCACGCTGATCTTCTGGTATTTGCCTATTGTCGCAGAAGACATGGTAAATGAGGAGACCTGAGCCGTAGGTTTCGTGGGTGCTTGTTTCCCAAGAACCTCCTATCACCTCCATGATACGAGCTAGGTCGCTAGAAGAAAGGTTGGTCGGGTTTCCTTTTGCATCAAGGGTGTTGCGTGCTGTTGACGGTTTCCACTGCCTGAGGCGTTCTTGTGCTAAGACGTGTGGACGTAATGTTGAAGGTCTCGGTTGAAGTTCCGGTGTGTAAGGAAGGGGCTTTCGGGGTTTGGCTGGTGGCATTTGGATGATTTCACCAGCTTTGCATTTGAGCGAAAAGCTCCTCTGCTCGGTGTTCGAGTCTGTTGTTGAGCTCTCTCCGTTCCCGATAACCTGGGACAGTTGTTGGTTTGGGAAGGGGGGTTTGTCGGTGACCTCGGTCTTCTCGACGTAGTTCTTCTGCCTGGGGTTCTGCGTCAAAGTCAACAACCAGGCGGCGGAGTTCGTGTGGGATACAGATGGGAGGGAGGAGATGCGAAGTGGGGCCATAAATGCCGCGTGATGGTTCATCTGCAGGATTGTGCTTGGAGGCAACATAGCGGGTGTAGAAGGTAGTGCCGTGCTTGCTGTTCTCGGTGTGGATGAGTTTAAAAATCTCGTTGGTAGGGATGTTTCGGCTTCGACCTTTCCACCAGCCCTCAACGACCCCCTGATTGTCTCCGTAGACTCGGTGGTGTGTCTCTTGATGGCATTCTGCCACAATTGTGAGGACGAGGAAGAGGAATCCGACACTTTCTGCCCAGCCAATGTCTTGTTGCTCTGCCTTCCATGCTGGTAGGAGGCGCCATGCGCGCCATCTTGTGCCGATGACAATGCCAATGCCAATTTCAGAGCTTGCATCTGAGTATGCTGCGCTGTCGAGGATGAGATTTGGTCCTGGGATGCATCGTGAGATGGTTGGTTGTTGGAGGGTCTGTTTCCACCAGAAAAGATCGCTCGCAGTGCTTCTGGGTGCGGCACGTGGCATGAATGCACTATCACCGAAGATGCCCATGAACTTTTCGAAGCTCGTGAGATAGGCTCTTCCTGCCAGTACCACTTGGCAGGCGTTGTCAGGCTTGAATTATGTTTCGAGTAAATTCCCCATAAATCCTCCATAATAACTCAACACAAAATAAGGGTAATTCAAGAACTGTATAATTGGTGCTACCCCAATGGACAATAGCAAAGGCT
>Ga0307513_10003179_pt1 | contig 22424 bp, 23 predicted proteins | sample 15_EM_MG_FD_202174 | JGI IMG/M metagenome (GOLD analysis project Ga0307513, IMG submission 202174) | Populus trichocarpa ectomycorrhiza microbial communities from riparian zone in the Pacific Northwest, United States - 15_EM | ecosystem: Host-associated > Plants > Roots > Unclassified | place... | reverse complement strand
AGGGCCCCAGCCTCACTGTCACAGGCTTGACAGCTGTCTGCCTCAATTCGACTGACAGCTGCCTCGGACCTGTCTCGGACCTGTCTCGGACCTGTCTCGGACCTGCCATGCTTGCCAATGTCACCCGGGTCATTAGGTCCAAGTTGAACAAACACCCCGATTCTGTTTTTCCACGCTTCGGCGACAGTGTTGTTGATTGTGTGGAGATTACCTCCACCCCCACCGAGCTTGGTCTCTGTCTAAACGATGTTGGAGAGGGACTCTCCAACGTGCTCCACTGGCGTGGCTGCAAAACTCATTCCTAGGAGGTGTGGCGCCAGGTTGGTGAGGGCAAGGAGCGCCAGGCAGGCTTCGAAGACGGCCCTGTTACCTCGATTAGTTATGCAGTATGACTACATTAACACCTAACTTACTCGTTGTGATCGGCAGCGGTGATGCTGCATGACGGGCGCCCATTGACTGAAGAAAATTTCAGCGAGCAGTCACCAGAGTATACCACTAACGCCTACCTGAATAGCACTAGTGACCGTGAAGTGGGCCATCAACCAAACGTCTCCCTTCTCGAAGGCACCCCTTTTATCCATCCGAATTTTGCCACCATACTGCCCTTCATCGGGTGTTCCTATGATGCGAGTCTTTGCAAGCAGGTTGTATTAAAGTTCAGTCAGCACGGTCTTCGTGGTGTGATAACTACCCTTGAGGTCCATGAACGACCGCTTGCTCAGTGAGGGCTGCACTCAGGACACCATTGAGAGTAACGAGACGGGGATCCACGACGCGTCAGTGAGGAACTTTACGAGGTTGGGAGTCTCGACGGCCCCCGCTGCAACACGAGCGAGGACTGAGGAGAGCAGCAAGTCGGGCGCGCAATCCGATTGAACGGAGAAATAACGCCGGCCTCCAGAGCCATTTCTCCCCGCTTTTATGTCAGGAAGAATGTTCATCCATGATGTGAGTAGGACATGCATGGCGTCCGGCAAGGAGACCCCCTAGAGAATCTGTTCGAGCGACTTGCGGTTAGAAGTGCGAAGCATGGTTTCACTAAATAGGTTGACGTAGGATTGTAGGCTCTCTTCCAATGAAAAGAGGGCTTTCGCTGGCCATAAAATGAGATAACAGAATATAACTGATCGTCAGATGGTCGAAAGTCCTTGCCACAAGCGGCGGTGGGCAGCGACTTGGAAGCCGCGACGAGATGACGAGATGAATATTAGGACTTTGGGGGACTTGGTAGTGCCCTAGATATAGAGCACGACCCGACGTGAACGAACGGATTTAAGGCTATCAGCGTGAAGAGAGGATCCAAGGTGCATAACCCCCCGCAGTAGGTTTGTGTCCAAAAAAAAAAGTGCGACTCAAGTTGCCATTCTCCTCGTTGCAAGTCTTCATTTTCGTTCCCCTTCCATAATAATGTTTACGTTGCAGCATATGGCGCCAAAAAAGACACTAAAATATCAGTGAAGAGATGTACAACGAGAAATTGCGACACCACCCATACGGAGCCGACGAAGCGAGCACCGCGAGTGATCTGAAGACCGCCCTCCGGAGAACGAGCGCGCCGCACCCAGTTCTCATCGTGTATTTGGTTGTGATCTGCAGCTGCGTTACGGTCTCGATGGTCATCGACCTGCCCAGTCCCGAAGGCGGACGAGTCCTGTATGAGATGCTTTTTTACAGCTGGCAAGTTATAAGAGTGAACACAAACACCGCGAACCTTATATAGGCGGCGGCGGCCGAAATCGCCCAAATATTTGTGGCCTCTAGCTCATTTGATTTCTTTTGGAATCCACCATTTCTCCCATTTCTCCCAAAGAGAACTACACTTGGAAGTCCAGTAAAGAGGCACCGGAACCATGTCGGTGACCTCCAGAAACCCGTTTGCTGTCCTCGGTTAGTACCTCATCACCGTCATTGCCATAACCCTGGGCCTCCGCGCGATCGACGTGCCATCATCTTTCTCTCTTGCTAACTATCAGCGTTCACACGCATCCAGACGACGCGGATACTGCCCCAGCCCAGCCTGCTGAGAACCCCGCTCCCACCGTCCAGGCTCCGCCCAACCAGAGGAAGTCGGCTACAAACACTAGGCGCGGTGGAGGGTACTACCCCCGTGGGGGCAAACCTCAGGCCCCTGTTGCCACCACCGGAGCCGAGGAGGGCCCTGTGGGCGAGAAAAAGTACTGTACGTACAACTCCTCACTATCTCCCTTGGACTACCCGCATTGACGTTGCCCTTTCCCTCCTTGATTGACCTTCCTTCCTACTATAGACGATCGCGGCGAGCGTGGTGAGCGTGGCGAGCGTGGCGAGCGCGGAAGAGGTCGTGGACGCGGCCGTGGACGCGGCCGTGGCGGTCCCGGCGAACGGTTGGACAGGCACTCTGCTACCGGCGTAACGTATGTACATTCGTCATCCTTCTCGTCGAGACACTTACACGTCCCCTCCCTTAGCGATACGCATAAGAAGGTTCACCAAGGTTGGGGCGGCGATCGTGGCGACGCTGAGTACAAGGCTGAAACGCAAGGCGCTGCAGATGCATCAAAGGAATCCAAGGCATCCAAGGCATCTGGAGAAGCTTGGGGTGCTGGCGGTGCCACTGGCGACTGGGAATCTGGTGCTCCCGCTCCAACCGAGGGTGATCCCTGGGCGGCCCCTGCGCCCACAGAAAACGCCGAAGTCGGTTGGGGTGGTGGTGATGCCAAGGAAGGTGATGCTAAGTCTCCTGAGGGTGAGGACAAGCCAAAGAAGCGCTACGACGAGGAGGAGGACGACAACAAGATGACCCTTGACGAGTACCTCAAGAAGAAGGCTGCTAGCGAGACCGTTCCCAAACTCGAGCTGCGCAAGGTTACCAGTGAAGCGTTCAAGGACGCCGTTGCGCTCAAGAAGGATGCGGACGCCAACAACTACTTTGTTGGAAAGGTAATTCGACCCTTCTCATGGTCTCTACCCCTCTGACCTCTTTCCACTAGCAATCCAAGAGCGGTGGCACCAAGTCGCGCACCGAGAAGCCACAGAAGCAATACATCGAGATCGACGCCCATTTCGAGCGTCCATCGCGTGGTCGCGGCCGAGGCGATACCCGTGGACGTGGCGAAGGCCGAGGTCGTGGACGTCCACGCGGTGGCTACGGTGAAAGGAGGCAATCTCAAACCCAAGACTTGAACATCGAGGACACCGGGGCCTTCCCTTCGCTCTAGGCACGCTTAAAAGGGTCGCAGACATGCTCCAGCGATGGTGTTGAATATGCTGCAATGCAATGCAAATTTACCTTGGACCCCCTCCCTATTCGCTGTTTTCTTCACATTCTGTGTCTCGAAAGTGCGCACACTATCACCCTCAAACCCTACCAGCAGCTTGGTGACCCAGTCTCGCACGTCCTGTTCAGTCTGCACAATATATCACCTGTGTGTGGTGCGCATCTCTGTGACCTGTATTTTCTGCTTCTTGTCTTGACTCCGTGAAATAAACTTGAACTCTGTCTATAAGCACATTATTGAGAGACGGAGCGCGTCGCGCTTGTGTGGGTGGAGACACAAACAGCGTCTGACCAAACTTGACTCTTCCTTACTTATGGACTGCCAGACATGTGAACAATTTCAACGGAAATTTACTTGTACTAATTGTCTTAGTGAACGGTGAGCTTGTAATATGACCAGAACCTGCTGGGGGCCTAACTCGGTGGCCGGTGGAAGACTTCGGGAACATCGCAAGCAGTTGGAACGGCTGACGGTGGAACGAAATACCCAAAACGAACGAGTAGCAAAGGCCCTAAAGGCTGTCGAAAGTCCTAGGACGATACACGCAACAATAGCGACCACAGAGGTAAGAGCCAAGGAGTTGCGTCGCGAAGCCGACGCGCTGCGGCAAAAGAATGACGAAAGTAAGTCCCTCTATCAGTGATGGAGTCCATCTATGCTGATATTATGGGTCCTTGTTAGCACGGACCCGCGTCGCCGGCATGCGTACGCAGCTAGCCACCCGCCGCACAAACCTGTTGACAGCACGATCCTTCCAACCACACAGTCTTTTGGAGCCAATGCACGAATGGGCCAACGGCATTGACGAAATCAGCCACCAGATCGTTCGAGCGCGCGCCTCTTTGGTGGAGGAGCTCCTCGAAGCGTTCGACCTCGCAGAAACGGAAGTTCGCGGTCCTCAGAGGCCTATGGGACTTGCTGGATCAGTGTTATTTGCATTTCCCCGGATTGGCTTCTCACAAACGCGGCCGGAGTGGACGATCGCTGGGTTACCGCTGCCCTTGCCCTCGGATGTGCACAAGTCTCCACCTGAAGAGGTTAATGCTGCCCTCGTGCACACACTGCACTTCCTGAGGGTGCTCTGCACATATCTTGGTGTCAAGTTGCCGTTTGAAGTGACTTGGTCTGGGCAACGGGTTGGTGTTGGGATGCCATCATTACGAGCCGGACCGGGTAGTTCAAGTGGTAACTGGTCAAAGTTAGTACCTTCCCACACCACGGTGGTCCCTTTTTTGATCTTGAATATAGATGGACCTCGCCGTGTCCTTTACAACTCCCCATTCCAGGGACTTTGTCCCCAGTATCCGCACCTAGTAACCCCGATATGTTCGCATTGGCATACTGCATGCTCGCGTACAACGTCTGCTATCTCGCATATACACAAACCGTAATAGTCCCGCTGCACCAATCTGGCGAGATTATCTCCAACCTCTGGACTGCCTGTTCGAGTTCCAACATTGGTCGATTCTCCCATCAGACGTCTTCGTCCGCGGCTGACGCCGCCCGCGCTGCCTCGATCCATCCATCACCTATACCGATGCCCTTAGGCGTGGCTGGAAGCACAGCCGGGGTGGCTCACCCACCCCATCATGGTAGAATGCTGGCTAGCCCCACCACAAGTGCGTTTCCTCTCGAATTTGATACAATGGTGGAGCACTTGACTGGAAAGAAGCTGCGACCACCGCCGGATCGGACAAGCCGAAAATCCGGGCTATCCACATTGCTAGAAGATGGCCATGGAGAAGAATGGGCGATGGTGGAAAAGGACGACGAGGAAGACTTTACCCTGACATAGATTGAGTAGACACCATAGCTAGGATCATCACTGTATTTCTATCAGCTTACATACGTAGTCTTGTTGTACATTACACCCCATCTGATTTCTGCTTCCTGATTGCTCTGTGAATAAAATATCTCCGCTCAATTAGATCCCACCTCTTCTGATCAAAAAACTAGTCTCAGAGTATCGGAGTCCATAGCAGAACCACTCTGGAAAACGAACAGTACCTCCATACCTCAGACTAATGGCTTAGGTGACGCCAATGGGCTCTGCTCCTGGGGTGTGTCGCAACTTCTCCGAATGCATCCTATGTACGGTGTGCTTCGGCCGTGAAAGTATTTCCTCGATAAAGTCTCAAATCAGGCATTTCAGTTGCATATGATTTTCAGATTCTTTTGCACTTACAAGGTAAATTATTTACTAGTTGGTGGGCGGCAATCGCGGACTTGCAAAAGGTCGTAATAACCTCCACAGTCATCCATTCACGTGGAAATACCTTATCCAAAATACTGATAGTGTTTTCTTCTTCAATAATGGCTAGCCCCTTGTCCAGGACCTGCTTCTTCAGCGACATTTCTAACGTTCAGCCGATCGGCAAGAGGGAGCTCGGTCAGCCATTCCTCTGGAATGGAGTCTGCCCCGAGCTACTTGCGTGTAGTAAAAGGAAAGCACCAGGAATCGAAGGAAGACACCCAAGGGTGGTTTGGGGATAAGTTGGCTTGCACTGTGTGGGAAACACGGTTCATAAGAGTGCAGGAATGAACTAAGGTCCCTTTGAAAGAGCAGCCCTAATATTAATGTGGCTCTATGGACTGGGCAAATGGCAGAGAATCACACCCACTGATCAATAATCATCACCTTCTCCGCCCTCCTTACTAAAACCATATTTCTCAAATAGGACCTTGGTCTTCTCATACTCGCGCTTCTTCCTTGATTCCACTTCCTGTTTGGCCGGGCCCTGTAACTCCTTTAGGGGAACTGCTTGCAAAGGAACCTCATCCTCCACATCAAGGTCCTACACGGGTATATCAGCACATATAGAAGCAGGGAGGACGGTGCTTTGAAATGAAGAACGTACAATCTCGCCCATTAACACGACGTTTTCACCTCTAATAACCATAACGCCGACTGGTTTATCTGCATAGTAACGCTCCAGATGTGTCCGTTCAACAGTCATATCAATGACAAGGTTAGCTAACCAAGGTATGAGTTGCGATCCGTCCGATCCACACAACGCCCCACATACCGAACTGGTCATACGAACGCAACACGCCAAGTAGCTTCCTTCCATCTCTAAGTACGACTAAAATCTTTTCTACATTTGTCGGAGCCGCGGTCGTTTCATAGTCACTCAGTGTCGGTGGGTGGCCAAGAGCTCACTGTACGCACTGTCGACGCAATCGACAAGCGCTCCAGATGTTGTGAATGGAATTAGAGAATCCATTCAAGTGAAGCCCAGACGTAATTTCTCAAGGGCGGGCGATGTTGAAGGTAAGTCCAGGTTGCGAAATGCGGCTTCAATCCCGCATCTCCAGCTGGTTTGCAGTGTTCACCCTCTAAAAATGGCAAATAACCACTTCAATCATACCACTAGGCCTTTAGACAATGGACAATGGCCACAAGCTCCTCAGCACCAGAACTTAACATGGAACCCGCTCAACCCTTCGCTTCCCCGAGCCAGCTACACGAACACGAACTACTATGCCTCTCTACAATCTACGTATGGCGCAGAGAGTCTCTCTATATCGAGCAACCAACAGCGGAGCGCGCCAACATTCAATAGGCAATTTTCCTCAGCCTATCCTCATCTAGATTCGACCCCCCTACCGACCCCTGCGATTCGTTCATTTCGTCAGGGACCGGGTGGCCCCCACCGATGTGCACACTCCGGGTGTCTTTGGTCAGGTCCCTCTCCAAAGGCTTTAGAAATCCACAAAATGGATCACCACCTCATCTTTCCACCTGGATGGAAGCCCCGTAAAGGTCCTCCTGACGGTGGGGGAGGGTACGCCCCATTGCTCCCTTCCTCCTTCCCTACTGACTTTAGCTCCTTAGTCCTAATATGCCAATCCCCGGTACGGGGATCACCTTGAACACACCTGAAGTGATAGATGCCTGGATAACCGAACGCAAGAAGAAGTGGCCTAGTGCCGCAAGAGTCGAGGAGGGGGTGAGAAACCGAGCAGAGGCGATTGGCCGAGGAGAGTTGGTCCCTGAGTACTCGCGGAAACGTAAAAGAAATGACGAAGGCATGAATTCCCAACAACAAAGCTTTCGTGGTCGGGGTAGGACATATGGTGTTGCTCGAGGTTCATTCCCTCGTGGTTATGGGCGAGCAAGAGCTCGAGGAAGAGGAGGAGGAAGAGGGTTTATTGTACAACCAGTTTCAATTCCTGGGCCTACTCTCACTCCGGGATCTCGATCTGCTGACCCTCCATCACGACCTGTGGTGGAACAAGATTCAAGCTCGGCTTCGGACGAAGAGAGTTCGAACTCGGATATGGACCCAATCCAGGATGCTATCTCTTCAAAACCGCTGGTATCAGAAGAGGTGGCATTGGTGTCCTGTCGTGCTTCTGATACTACTGTAGAAGAGCTAAATGTGAGTGACATTTCAAGAGGCGGTTTTTACTGAGATTCATGATATGAGAAGACTCAGAAAAAATCCGAAGTTCTCCACCCTGCCCCTCAGCCTCCCCCTCAGCGTCGCAACGAACCTCGACAACCGCGAGTCATCCGATATCCGTTCACCCAACGGTCTTCCCTTCGCAAACAGGTAATTTGATATCGAGCATTAAGATCGATTGCTTTCCACTGACTGATTCTTTCAGCTGCTTCTCCCCGAAGTCCGCCATACGGTTTCAAACCTCTCACAGGCTATCCGATTTCTTGTAAACAACGACTTCCTAGAGGACGTGGAGCTAAACCCGGGCGATGCAGACAATCCGTTGATCGAAGAAGTGGGAGCAGCCGCCTCCAGTGAAAAAACTCCACATCGTCCTCAGGCTTTGTAATGGACGGGTGAAAATCAAGGGATTAGTGGTGTCATTCATTCAGTGTCCACATTATCTCTTGCCTATTGTTCAACGCCAGGTGTACTTCCTACCTCCTCCAAGATTCCTCCCATCCAACACACCTTTCTCGGCACAGTGCTTTGCTTGCACCCTCAAGTGTTCAAAGAACTCTGATTCTCGGACGTCTTCCCACGTATCAGCAAATGCCAAAATTTGTCTCGCTTTGGGACGTCATCGTACACCCCGAGGACCCATTCAGCAATGCCCGCTTGCCAAAAAATATAATTCTTACGAGCCACGTTGGCTACCTTAGTAAACTTGAGTTGGAAGTCATCGTTCAGAACCCCAGAATGTCCGAACTTGAGCGGCATTAGGAGATCGCAGTCAGAGTGATGAGGCCACCTAGGCATTCCCAGGCAATACCTGGTTTGAGGATAACGGTGCCACTGATGCCCATGTTTCCGAGCCGTGGGCCCATGGTGGAAAAGTGGACTATAAAGCCCCGAATGGCTGCTGAATAGCACTACGGCGTACAGGTGCTTGAGGAATGGGAGGGTCTATTCCCTGATGTTCTAAAGTGTCAACGTCGAGAACTCGAGGGTTTCAAGTGCCAACAAGAAAATACCCCTCCTTGTCTTCAACCGATAAACGGGAAGAGTGACGCAGACACGACATTAATTGGAGATTTGGCCACCGATGAGCAATATTGATCAAGTAATCCTTGAGAGTGTCGCAACCGAGGTGAAATGATAGGCATCATTGAGGCCGACATGAGGGTGTTGCAATCAACCACCGTTTAGTATCCTATCTTATTTGATTTTTGTTGACGCAGCGATATAATCGCGCCCCTTGGAAAGGCGGAGCGTTCGTAGTAGCTGCAAATGTTCACAATCGACGAGCGAGAGGCGTTGTAATGTCAAGTAATGAGGGAAAGGGAAATCTCCTGAAACTGTGATTGAGATAATACCGTGGACTGTGGTCCCAACCACGACAGATGCGGCTCAACGCAATGATCTGACGAAGGAGAGGCTCGAGGCCACGAAAATGGTGATAAAGATGAGGGGTCCAGCAGCACAGGACCCCAGATCAATCGTACAAACATGTCCTCTCAGATCCCGATGGGGATTCATTCAGCCGCTTTACGGACGGCTCCAGCCACAATCAACATACGAGATTGAGTTGGAGATGGGCGTTTCCGTGACGATTGACTAGTTTCGGGGTGGTAGCAACGACGAATTTATGCAGCTGTGGGTGTAAACGCCGAGAAGCGCCGGGGTGCGGTGTACCACGTCTAGCTACGGTAAGCGTGCTTTCTATAAAGGCAAGAAGCGTGGCCATACGCCTTAAATACTGCGTCCATCTGCGTCCATCTACGTCCAGCTTTAACTCAATTTGGTGTATTTGATCACCGTGTTGTAGATGCTCAAACGAATGGGCGTGATAGCGTGATAAAGATTTTCCCATGAGTCGAAGGATGATCCTGTCGTACCTCGGCTTGCCGTCGGACTCGCACAAAATCCCTTGGGTAAAAGCCGTAACACGACGGGACCATGCTCATGATTTGTATAGGTAATATTGATAGGACGAAAGGTGCCATTTTGGCCAAGCCAGATTGCAGTCCCATAGGTCGACCTCTGTCACTCGCTGATGTCAATAGGCAACTTTAATAAATGCTGGTGGCTCAACATCACCAATGGCCCCTCAAGACTCTAAAATAAGTAGCATGAGGCGACAACGCCAAGGGTCCATGCACCGTGAGTAGAGGGTTTGAAATGCATCGTTATATTGGACAATGTGTAGGTTCGACCTGTTGTTTTGGACCCGGACAACTTATTCCTTTACACGTCGCTGGCGGCGTTTCAGGCAAGGCTGACTCCAGGAACCTATAGCGCCCATACAATAATTTCCTCTAGTGTTTTCAACCGGAAGTTGTTCGACATCACTAGACGGAGTGTTTCAGGGGGTGGGTAAGTGTATGGTTGCTGATGGCATCGACAGGAGCGTCAGGGAGCGTATCCTGGCAGCAAATTCCGGACAGTAATTGCTGTGTCGGAAAATAAGTGGAAGGGAGAGGGAGCAACGCAAAAAAAAGGCGCCAACCACCATCCGAACCCGAGCCGTCCGCCGTAATTTGGCCTCAACCGCATTTAAGGGACCTTACTCTTGAGCTCATCCTCAACACTACACTCACACTCATCCCACACGCATTACTCATGGGCTCCGCTTCTTCGAAACAAGACGGCCACTCGAGACGAAAGCTCGTCCTTGCTCTCACCAACAAGCGCATGCAACAGAGACGTCAGCAGCCTACATCCAAGAACCGTGTTCAAGAAGTGCTACCCGTCGCTGGCTTGCCCGGCTTGCCATCAGAAGTCGTTGAGATTATCTTGACGTATGTCTGGCACGGCCCCGGGATTGCCGCCTTGCCCGGGAACGGACAATTCCAACCCATATACCATGATCCTACTCCGATTGACGTACCCCAATATATCAGCCAAGATGCCTATAGCGCGCTTCAAACGACTGCAGGCAGCATTCACCCTGATATCGGGCTGTATCCGCGGTTAGAAATCTACCGACGATTGTCTCTAGTGCATTCCTCATGGCATATAGCCATGCAACGAATCGCTCTCTCATACGTATCCCTGACGGACCTCGGCGCAATCGAGCGATATACCAAAGTAATCAACTGGCAGGGCAGCACTGGAAACGACGAGTCGTATGATCAGTCGCCTCAGCTGCTCACTCCGTCCCAACAAAGGAGCCGTCTGCTCTGTTGGACTCTCCACGCCCACTTCGCAACTGGCAACTTAACGCTAGTCCCAAGCTGGTCGGCCGTAGCTCAGCTTCTACCCAACCTTCCGTCCCTCACGCATTTGATCATCACTGCAGCCGAGGCGCATCCCGCGCTTGGCGGCCTTCTCGCTTCCCTGCCGCCCACCGTCCGCGAGCTGGAGATTTACATCTCCAGCGTATACAAGTACAAGATGCCCTTGAAGGAAATCCCTCTCGATGCTGTCAAAAATATCACGCACCTCCTTCTCAGCGCGTACGACGTTAAATTCTTACAAAAGGCATTGGAGCCGTTCACACCTCCCGTCGTTCCGTCTGCAAACCCTCAGGCTCCTCTTCCTGAGTCCGGATCCGCCACCCCTCCAGATATAGAAGCGCCTCCAGTGATCATGCATCCACATGTCTCCTTGCACACACTCTCACTGGTCGGTCCACACTGCCTCACGGATCCCTGGTTTGAAGCTACCTCACACTCGACGGGCATCAAGATAGTGAAGCTGTACGAGCTAGACGCCCCCGGTCGGGCAGTCCCCACTTCTGATGCGTGGGCGCTCGCGGACGCACTAAACCACGCACCTTGGTTGCCGAAACTCGAACGGGTGTACGTCCAACGGGGGTTGGCAAGTGGGCTGAGAGACGAGGAGATCTGGGGCCACATTGTCACCGCTTGCGGAAAGAGGGGTGTGCACCTTCTTAGCGCCTCCCGGTAAGGCCACAGAAGGTGGAAGGTTTGTATTATATTATATTATATTCCCGGGTAATTTGGCGTGCTGTGGTTAATTCGCATGGCGGGTCCATGCAGCATTCATCGATCATAATGGCGTTGGCATATTTAGTATTCTTGCTACCCCATATACCCCCTCATGATACCCCTTCTTGGGTCTGCATCGCTGTGCTCTCATTTTGTGGTCGGCTCCTTACATTCGTGCCTGATATCTCGCGCGTTCTAGTCGGATACACAATTAACAGCATAATCTGATTTCTATTATACCCATAAGGAAAGTATTGTAGATATCAAAGCTTGTAACGGTGGGTGATCAGAAATTGCGACCTCGTCGTGCCACGAAGTTCTGCACAAAGGGTGTTGTCAATAGTCGAAGTCAATGGTCACAGGTGCGAATAGAGGGACTAACATCGAGGTCTTGTTGAGTTGCCACAGCGAGGACAAACTTTCTTTCGGAATCAGTGACTGCACCGACGGGGGCGGATACATTAATAGTTTAAAGCAGCACGAGATACAAAGCACAGGCGTACCCAGCGCAAACAAGTTGTTCTTCAAGAACGTCTCCAAATCCTCCAAGGGCGAAAGGGGCGTGATGACCGTATATTCGCGTTTGGCAGACCGATCAAATTTATTCATGAGGTTTTGAACTTGGTCGTCCTGTATCCAATCCAATGGAGGAACGAGCGACGCATATCAAACGTCGGCGCTGGAAGGGAAAAGTGACAAGAACCGGGCGTACGGGGTTAGTTTCATCCTTCTCCCAATGCTCTTTGAGTGCGGAAACATCGATGTAACCGAGTGGTCTCCGGTGCCGATTCAGTATCCTGGTGCCAAATCGCCGGTTGTGCCCCGGATTGGTGGATGGGATGAGGCCACATCCACAGAGGATAGCGCAACAGGCATGGTTTGTACGGTTTAAATATACCGCATTGAGTAGAAGGTGTTTGCGCAGGTGCAGGCGAGGGTGTATTGGGTCAGCCCGTGCCGATCGATATCCAGCGCAGGGGGGTAGACAATGTAGTAAGAGACGTACGGAATGTGTGAGAAGTCGCGCTCGTATGCTAGTTCTATGGCCCTTGCGACGAGCTGCGTCTGAGACAAGCAAAACGCGGGTGGAAGTTGTAAATCCTGCATCTCGTCAACACTCCCACACTCCTCATCACACCGTAGAGAGTAGACAGACCTCGACACTCGCCCCTCGGTACTTGTCCGCCCTCCCGAGGGGCATATTCGAGTTGAACGCATTGGGGGTCGTCTCGAGCGAGCTGCTGGGGGCCGGGGCAGGTGGTTGAATAGTCGCAACTGACATACTAGGCACTCCTACTTCAAATAAGGTTGTGCTGGTCGTTGGGAAAGCAGTTTGGTGGATAATGACACGAGGTGTTGAGACCAAGTGTTTGACGTCCACATCGGACCTACAGTAACAATCTCTTGTAACATTCCCATCAAGAGCAATAAGCGAGGTAATACAGTATAGCTCGTACACACACAAGAAATCCACCGGCTTGCTCAAGATACCCGGGATATAATGCTAGCAGGTGGCAAATGGGAACCGCAGGTCGACCAATTGACTACCAATTCCAGTCCTCCTCGTCATCCTCCCCTGCCTTCTTGCTCTTCTTACCCGCGACGGAAGTCGCAGCGGAGGCTGGAGTGGGTACCAAAGCGCGGCCCAACTGATCGCCCTCGGCAGCTGCGGCGCTCATAAGCGGTCCAAACCCATCACCGTCATCATCATCATCATCCAACAGCGACTTTTGCGTCGTCGAAGTGGAGGCTGGCACCGTCGACCTTAATATCGGTTTGCCCGGTCGTACGGGTTGCGGTGCGGGCCCGGCAAAAGTATTAACGAACGATTTGGAGACATCAGAGATGATCAAGGAAGCACGTTTAGAGGATTTTGAGAGGCTGTATCGGGATTCAGGACACGAATGTAAGAGCGGGTGGAATGCGTGAAAGACAGAAGATGACGTACGTATCATTCTTTTGCATCTCCTCCCATTTCTTATTAAGGGTCTCTGGGAGCGAGTCGAGGGACGGGAGGGCGGCGGTCCATGCTGATATAGGTGCAAGAGGGATAGACGACGGACCATGTAAGTTTATTCCGTGCTGAGTGTTACCGGACTTCAAGGCAGCCGCGTGGAGGTTTGGTTTCTCCGTTAGGGATGACATGGAGGAGACCGAATTCCGAGCCAACGAGGACCCAGAAACGGAGGAGGACCGACTTGAGTCTGATGGTGTCATAGATGCGTTCCGAGCATGCGCGAGGTGGCCTTTCGAAGACGCAGGCGTAGTTGCAGGTACTGAGGGCTCGCCCTCTAAAGGCGGGGGTACAAGCGGAAACAGTAAAGAAGTCCTCGGTGATACATTAGAACTCGATCCCGCAGCATTTGCAATTGCCAAGAGTCCATTGACGAAGTCTTTACCCTGCGACAGGACATTGGAGGTTGACGAGGAGCCGGTCATCGACTGAGGAGCATCGCAATTCACTATTGAATTCCATTCTGCTTTGAGGGCTTTGAGGTCTTCTTCCTGCGCTGCGAGTTGGGTGCGGAGGTCGAGACAAATTGCTTCTTTGGCCGCAATTTTTTGTAGTAGTACTGCGTGTCTATATAGCATGTAATGAGAGATCGTCAGAGGAGGTAAGCATAGTTATGGTTGAGTAATGACAGAAGCTTGGGCGACCTACGTACCTTTCTACAAGGGTGAGCGGTTCCTCTGCCGCAGTTATCGGAGGGCTTGTGAGAGGACTGGAAAACATTGGATCTAGTGCGAAAGAGGGGTCGTACGAGGTCCTTCTGGCGACCCGGAGACTTGCTCTGCGGGACTGAGGAGTGGAATGTGTCCCAAAGGATGGAGGACGGTCCCTAGCGGGTGAGTATGGAACGCATGTTGACGGAGATCGTGGAGAGTAGGATACCGTTGAAGCGCGTTTAAGGTGGGATGGTCGACTTGGCGGCGTTGCTACCGAAGGTGAAGCCGGTGAAGGACTGGAGCAGAGCTGGAGGGGACGTGGACCCGCCGAGTTTAAGGAGAGTGGTCTCAGCGGCGAGGGCTTTGCAGGTTCCATCGACAGACAACGACGTGTTCAAGTGGTTCAAGCACAACCAAGGTCGAAACAAGATGGCCATCACGGACACTCCCACAAACGGCAGATAAATTTACAGGCAAACCGGAGATCACATGTCTATCAGTATGCGACGCTCTCCGAGGATCCCGACGAGTTCTCCATCAGTGTTTTGCCTTGTCCGCTTTTTCCGCCTCAGCGATAAAGTTTCTGATGCTGTAGAGGTAAAAATAAGGCGTGAGTGCGTTTAAAACATAAACCGTTTAAGTTACTTGGCGTACAAGTCTTCCTCCTCCCTGTCCGCCAGCCGGTCAGCACGAAATACGCACATAAATTTGGAAAAATTACGTACTTGCCCGAGGCGCCAAAAGACTCCTGCTTGGACTCCTGCTTCTTTTGTTTGTCGCCCCCACGACTTGCATAGGTCGCAACACCAACGGTAGCGAGTGTGAGGAAGGAAAGCATTGGCTTGGAGACCTTTTGGCCGAGTATTACGCTTGAATGTCGGGAAGAGGGTCAGTGGGTAACACTATTTATCGTGGTTCAGGCATACTAGGACATGGCGGCGTGGCTGGTCAGAATTTAAGGTGGTGTGTGCACTACCAACCACTGGCACAGTCCCTCAGCCCCTTGTCACTTGGAACCAGCCACTCCCAGCCATTTTGTATCCATATCATCACTACCCGCTTTCGATGCCAGGCGATCCATTAGACCACGGCTCCGTTCTTCGTTCAGCAGGCTCTCCTACGCCCGCTGTTGCTTCTCCAGTCACCAGCAGCCCACCCACAACGCCTCCGGCTGCCTCTTCTCCAAGGATGCCTCTTCGGAGTCCCATTCGTCGCTACGACTCTACCCTCTCCAATGGGCAGCCATACCGCCGTGGATCATCCAACGAGTTTGAGACATTCGACGAGTTGCTCCGGGCCGCCGGATACAAGGAGACGCGAGTGATATCCCCAGAGATGGAGAGGCAGGAGATACTCGAGCAAGAAGCCCAGGAAAGAAGCCAACGCCAACGCTCCTTCGTCGAGAATTACGGTCCGCTGACGGGGAGAGTTGCTCACTTTCTCTCCACGTATATCGTTCCTGCAAAGGCGAATAGTTCATTTCTGGAGCCCACTTCACCCACCCACGGCCTCTCCGAGTCGCCAAAGGACGATCGCTCACCCCTTTCGTTCAGAGAGTCACCTCACGACAATCGGCATCCGTCCCGCCATCCCGATGATCACCCTAACGCGCTCTCCCTAGACTTACCTTCTGCATCTTCGAGCGCCCATTCTGCCGCCACACGAAAAGAACACGAGCCCGTACCTCAGGTATGATTCAATTTCGTTCCTGTAAACTCGTGGGGGGCACGATCCAGCCTCCCGCTTTTCCTTATCCCCTTGCGCCTTCTATGGAATCTACATCATCCGAACATCGTCCGAACTGATCTCGTCCCTCGGCTTAGGTGATCGCCTCACCCACTACCGCACCCACGCATACAGTTCGTTCAATCGTACCATCTCCTATCCGATCCTCCCGCACGCGTCCCCACCTCCGCACCACCGCGTCCTCCCCGCATCTCCGCCCCCCCCGCGCTGATGGTGACGCCTCACGCATTACGCCTGCAACAGCAGCCCTCCGGCAAGCCCAAGTTCGGCAGTCGAGAAACCGTCAACCACCAAACGGAGGCAATAGATTGCCTCTTCCCGACACCTGGTTGGACACCTTCGCCAAAGCGGTCCTCGGGTCACGCACGTCTAGTCCCAATGCCACACGCCGCAATTCACCGCGCAAAAGTTCAAGCCTTGCGAACCGTAAGAACACCGCGGGAGGCTCTACAAATAGCAACAGTTGGGGAAGGAAAGGAGGTTCCCTCCCCGGCCGGAACTTGAATGTGAACTTGAGAGGGGGTGGTAGAGCAATGTGTTCGAGCAATCGAGCGACGGATAAGCTACTAGCTCGATCTCATTCGAGTGGCTCGGCCATCGTTTCAACATCGAAGACGCGAGTCGTCTGCCGTTCTTCGTCCACTGGCAGGCATCACTATAATGGGGGTGGGTACGGCTCGGACTCGTCGCGTGGCGGGACTCGAACGCCAATCTTGAGTCCGGCAAGGGAGAGAGATCCGCTCTGGGGCGACGCAGGATCCTCGCCGCCTGTGCCTCCGCTGCCGGCGAGTTACGCCGCCTTCTCCACGCAAAATCCTTCCTTGCGCGTGACGCGAACCAAGATGGTCATGACCAACTGCAGCAGCGTCACTGATGACGAGTGGGAGTACGAGCATGACGACGATGAAGACGAACCACACTTGTCGAATATATTCGTCCCTGTCTCCCGCCAGCGGAGCATCCGGAGCCTAAGGGCATGTTTGGACAAACATGCCCAGGGTACTGCTGCATCGTACCTGAACCCGGGGAGGCGTCCGGTGCACGCGCGGGTCCGTAGCCCATTATTCCGGAACGCGAGTTATGGGCAGGTCAACCACCGGCAGAACAGCGGGTTTGAAGAAGATGAGGATGAGGTAGACCTGAGGGGGAGAGTTGGTACTCCGTGGAGTCAGAAGAGCAAAAACCGCGAGGGGAGGTTGAGAGGGAGGGTCGTCTGGGGATGGGATGAAGACGATGTGTGAACCTCGCTCTCAAACACGCATTGCCTAGGTCAACCAACAACTGTCCAGCTTCGCCTCTCGCAAGTCATTAATCATTCACGGACGCTTGCTCGACCGTCTCAAACTCCTTATTACTCTTGGACTTCTGTACAATTAATTACGTCAACTATTCACCACCACCCCGCTGTCTTCGTAGAAGACACCACCGCGAGATTTCAAAACCCAAGAAAAAACCAGTAATACCGCGGGCCAGCTATTTCCGAGTACTCGAGTCAACCCATTGATTGCCTTGTAAATCGCGCCAAAAAGCACCCAGTGCATGTACCCTGTAGACCTTCTATTCCTGTTCGCTCGTATCAGTGACACCTGCTAACTACTAGATAGCATTTCACACTCCTTGCATACCGTATCCCTCTTTTGTGTGTGTCTCGTTCATCGCGCTCCTTCGAACCCCGTTTCTTGTTGTCTTGGGTCTTGCCTTTACTTTTTGGGCTGTCTTGCCGCTTGGGACTAAAGCGTAGATGTATCTTCCTAGTTGGACAATTATGAACTATTTCATGACCACGCTTCGCTCTCAGGGGTGTCAAATCGAACTCCGCTACCATCCACAAAAAACACAGCGACCAAATAAAAGTTCCTTTCTTCTCCAACTCATTTCGGGACTCGCTTTATTGTCCTCTCCGCCTGAAGCAGCTTCGACTACCCGTGGTGGAGAGTCTACTGCGAACGTCCCAGAGCGATTTTCGTCCTCTCAGCTGGAGCACGCATCGTCGTCTGGATTTCACCGGATTTGATGCGATCTCCTTACCAGAGTAAGATACATTCCTTGGTACATTACACTCCTCTAGAATACACGCTCATCTCAACGGTTTGAGTTGTTGATGAATCTTGAGATGCCTTGCACAACTAAGATTGGTGCAGACTGCGGTCAGGGTTCATCATTGTAGGGCCATAGCATCGGTATTACAAGCACAACAAATCCAACATTCATTTACACAAAACTCGTCTGTCCTTCCCTTGGCGAAGCTGTCTTCTCGTCGGCCATCGGGTTCCGGGTCTGCGAACTGCGGACTGCGCCAATGCGACTCAAAATGCGACTCAAAGGAGGCGGACGTCCTATTTGCTGTAAGGCTTACGCGCTAGTCGCGCCATAGTTGGCAGGAGCTGCAGTGGCTGGTTGAACGTAGAGCGGCTCAAAGGTTGCGTTTCCAATGTCTAAAATCAATGTGGTATCAGTAAGCGACTTGCCTAGTGCAGAAGGGTCAGCGGGTCGCACAGTGGTAGCCACCTCGGCCGTATTGCTCTTCGGCCTGGAGTGGGACGTCAGCTTGATCTCGGTCGTTCGTTGTGGCCGTTGGCCGCTTACTTTCATCTTCTTGTAAATCACCCAGAATGCGTGGATGTGCCTATTGACGATGCATTGTTAGTGTGAGGATTGTGAGTTCAGTAAGGGTTGAAGGTACCCAGGGATGTAGCCGAAAACTGGAAGACGTCATCAACGAGAACGAAATTGAGTAAGGAGCGGGGACATACGGGTCAAGAGAACGTTAATCAGGACATCGCAAGAGCAGCCAGTTATGAAGGCAACGGCTGCGGGTGGGAAAAGGATAGCCACCTATGAACGGGATAAGCGGTAAACCGTCGAACGCGATAAGGACGGAACTGACGAGGATGAGGAGGACGTCCGATCCGCGAACCATGTTGGATAATATGCGCGGAATATGCGAGGTTTATGAAAATGAAGTCGTGGAGGAGTTCAAGAAGTGAGTATGCGGTTACGTCAAGCGTTGCACGAGCAACTATAGGGCCACACAAAAATAGCGCGTTATCCTGATCCCTTTCTTCCTTATGTTCTTGGATAAGTCGCTTGTGTTTTGAACGTGTAAAACCTGAGGTAGTTTCTGGTTCCCACACAAGACAAGCACGCCGAAAACTGATCCCCGAGACAGCGAACTACTTAGTCAAAACCAGGTGACATGCTCCCGTTGTACATGCGACAGCGGTGAGGACATCAGACGACAGTCTTCGCCATTTGGACCCGCTCCTTCTCGACGCTCACATCAAGATTCGTCGCCTCAAAGCTCGGGACCCTGCGCCTCTCCTCCTTGACCACCACCCTCACGACAGGTCGTACGATTGGACATTGCGACACAGAGCGACCTGCCTCATTTGGCCCATGGAATCACTACCAATCGAAATAGTGATACAAATATTGACTTACGGCCTCGCAGTCCACCCAGTGCCATCCTCGATTTTACGAGTCGCTTCGCATTGGAGAGATATTGGCCAAACCATCCTGCACACACACATAGAGATATCTTCCCTCACGCAACTATACCTATTTAGAACCTCTAAATTGTCCTGCAAGCCCCGATCCTTCGCTCTACGTTTGGTCGGTGGTGCAGTCGACTTCACACGACAATCGCCAACATTATGGACCGCACCGTTGGACGAATCGGTAGAGGTTCATAATGAGGATATACGGAACCGTGTTTCAATGTCAGGTGGAATATTTGGTTGTTTAAGATTTGCATTCTTCCGGTGTCCGGACGTCGAGGAAGTCCACCTGCGGTTAAATTCACATACGAGCGACCCTCACATCGAGATGATACATAGTGCTTTGTGTCTCGTAAAGTACGTATCGTCGCGCTCCACCGACTCTGCCTCCCTGATCCTTCGCAGTCCTCGAAAATTCGAATGGACTGGTCCCGACCCGGAGCACCATTGGTCTACAGCAGTGAGAAGAGGAGAATTCCTGCCTTATTACGCCCGGTGGCTGATAAGCCCATTTACAGATTGTCTCCCGAGCCGCTGAACCACTAGTTCGTGCAATCCGTGGCTGGACGAACCTAGAAGACCTCAGTCTCCGTGATGTGCACTTCCCTCAACCTCCCTGCCAGACATCCTTAGTCAGCGCGTTTGTGTTCCACCCCCACCCTCATCTGCGGCGAGTCACGATCAGTCAGGCGCTCTTCTTGAGCCCCATAACAGTCACGGCTATGGTAATTGCTGTCCCTAGTCTGCAGGAGCTTGTATTGGAAGACGCGTATTTAGGGAGGAAATGGGAACAGAGGGTGCGTGCAGAGGAAATTACACAAAGTGTGCAGCATTTGGACAAGGACCACCCTCACCGTATTAGAGTTACGACTGTAGTCCACTGTCAAGTCAGGCTAGAAAGGATCGTAGGCGGCGATCGAGCAGATACCTAGACAGAAACATTAACCACGTTGTATCAGGCGCCACCGGTGATACACTCGAGTCATTGATAAAGCTATCCTGTACCCTCTCAATGGGAGGCATTCCGTCAAGGTCATAAAGTCATCCTTTCGTTTGGCGGTACAGGAGCCACGACGCCTCAAAGCAATCTCACCTAAACGATGTTCACACGCGCAGAAGGCATGGCCGGAAAATATGGTGGTTGCACATGCTGCGTTGGCTCAATGATAAAGCCAGCCGGTTGCAGGGCCGCATGAAGAGAGCTTGGGTCGTTTTCCTAACAGTTATCACGCGAGTACTGTTGGAGCAAGGATCGTGCATGCCACCCCTGATAACTCAAGTCAGCCACCTATCCAATCAAGTGACGTTCACAGCACCCATGTACCTCACGAGCCTATGAAACCTCACGAGCTCTTGGTAAACAGCAGCAATGGGAAGGCTCGGTACTGAAATCAAGAGCAAGCTGGCAGCGACCAGAGAAATGGCAACGGGTTCGGAGTAAATCGCGATGGAATTAGGAATGCCCTTGTAACCCGTGCTGGAAACGACAATGACAGCGATGGTGATAGTCAAGCCAAGCATATAGATCGTCTTGTCCAGTTGATGTATAGAGGAGTCGTTCCTATAATGCCGGTTTAAGTTGATTTGGATCACTGCGGACAAGGAGTTCTCTCGCTCGGTCCCCCATTTAGCCCCCACTTAAGATTGCCGTTGAAATATGGGAAGATATCCTCGCTAGGAACCATGCATCACTTGTCCTCATCTAAGACATCGGGAGGTCAATCTTGGGTGACGACTCGGTCGAGGCCGTGCTGCGTCAGGCTCGAGGGCGGCGGCGAGGCATCAGAATCCGGTGTCCAACAACGACGCCCTTGAGGAACTCTGACTTGACAGTGGGCATCCACCCACCGGGCATGTCCGCACCGAACTTGATCGACAGAACTTGCATCCTCTCCCGCTCGGGGTCCTCTAAATCCCCGAAAACATGGCAACTCAACACTTCAGTCTACGTACATACCGCTGATTTCAGGCAACATACAGAAATATTGAAGGCCGTGTGTGTGTATGGCTGCGTGTGCCGTCCGCTGCTCACTCTCTCAACGGGCGGCACATTATCTCTGGATCTGATGACGATTCCATTTGAATTTGGAATGCGGAGACTGGTGCCGCGACATTCGCAACATAGCCCGACCAGCATAAATCAGCGAACAACATCCGGGTTCCAAGAGATGGCGATCTTTGGTGCTGTCAAGCATGACCGCGGCTAGACCTTCATGACTCACGGACCCCCACATATATAAGGAGGGAGACTGAGAGGTCACCCTGTCGTGACCTCGAACGACCGTCCTCTCCACTATGGACGGTGTGACCACAATCAACAACGTCATCTCTGCTGTGATTACCGGTTCCGTTATCCTTTGGTTTATGGGCCGCAAATCCTCAACGCGGCTTCCTCCTGGTCCACGACCACTGCCCTTAATCGGGGATACTCACCAAGTACCGCATACGCCCTTGGCTAACTTACTCAGACTGGGCAAAGCAGTTCGGTAGGCCAGATACATATCAATTTCAATGTAACGCCCTCCGCCTAATCGCGCTCCAGGTGACATCGTTTACTTCACGGCTGGTGGTCGCGATATAGTCGTTTTGAACACTCCCAAGGCTGTACGGGACCTCCTTGATAAGCGTTCAGCCATCTATTCCGAGCGACCAGTTCTCCCTTTTGCGGGGACTATCCTTGGCTTCGACAAAGGACCAGCTTTATCGCAACACGACGAGACACACAAGCTCCATAGGAGGTACCTATCACAGGCCATGTCTCCTGGCGTTGTGAAACGGTATTGGGGGCTTCAACAATACGAGACTGCCCGTTTTCTTCAACGACTGATCAATAAACCGGACACACTGCACGGTCAAATAAGATTGTGAGTTACGCTCTCTGGTGCTCGTGCATACAGCCTAAGCTTTGACACAGAC
>Ga0307513_10003178_pt1 | contig 22429 bp, 18 predicted proteins | sample 15_EM_MG_FD_202174 | JGI IMG/M metagenome (GOLD analysis project Ga0307513, IMG submission 202174) | Populus trichocarpa ectomycorrhiza microbial communities from riparian zone in the Pacific Northwest, United States - 15_EM | ecosystem: Host-associated > Plants > Roots > Unclassified | place... | reverse complement strand
CGGCGCGATGCAGATCCCGGTGATCGACGACTTCATCATCGGCTTCAGCGCCGGGGCGAAGGCGGCGGACGCGACGGTCACCGTGTCGCGCCAGTACGTCAACTCCTTCAAGGACCCGGCGGCGGCGAAGGAGATCGCCAAGGCCGTGTATGCCCAAGGCGCCCGCGTGATCTTCCAGGCGGCAGGCGCCTCGGGCCAGGGCGTCATCGAAGCCGCCGAAGAAGCGCAGCGCTACGTGATCGGCGTGGACTCGGACCAGTACGCGGTCTACCGCGCCTCGCACCCCGAACAGGCGCGCGTTATCGCCACCTCGGTGATGAAGGACGTGGACGTCGCACTCGAACGCGCGATCGGCGCGCACATCGACCACAGCCTGCGCTACGGCAGCGTCGATTCGATCGGCCTCAAGGAAGGCGGCATCTCGCTGGCACGCGGCTCCGAGGTGTTGCGCGACGCACCGGCTGCCTTGCTGGCCGAGCTGGATGCGGTTCGCCAGCGCATCGTGGCGGGCGGCATCGTCGTGCCCAGCGCCTTCGTCGCCGCAAGGCCATGACCGGCCAGCTCTCGGTGCGCCAGCTCGTCAAACGCTATCCGAACGGCGTGCTGGCGAGCGACGGCGTGTCGCTCGACGTGGCTGCCGGCGAAGTGCATGCCGTGGTCGGCGAGAACGGTGCGGGCAAGTCCACCGTGATGAAGATGATCTATGGGCTGGAGGCGCCCGACGCGGGCGAGATCGTGCTCGACGGCCGGCCTTGCCGCTTCAAGTCGCCGGCCGACGCGATTGCCGCCGGCATCGGGCTGGTGCCGCAGCATCTGCAGCTCGTGTCGTCGCTGACCGTGGCCGAGAACATCGTGCTCGGCGCCGAGCCCGTGCGCGGCGTGCTGCGGCGCTTCGATCGGCAGCGGGCCGAGACGATCACGCGCGAACTCGCCCGCCAGCATGGGCTCGAAGCAGACGCCACGGCGATCGTCGCCGAGCTGTCGGTCGGCCAGCAGCAGCGCGTCGAGATTCTCAAGGCGCTGCACCGCGGTGCGCGTGTGCTGCTGCTCGACGAGCCCACCGCACTGTTGTCGCCGCAAGAAGCCGACGAGTTGTTCCGGTCCTTGCGCGGCATGGTCGATCGTGGCCTGACCGTCGTGTTGATCACGCACAAACTGAGCGAGGTGCGCGCCGTGTCGGACCGCTTCACCGTGATGCGCTCGGGTCGCGTGGTCGGCGGCGGGCGCTCGAAAGACCACACCCAGGCGCAGCTCGCCGAGTTGATCGTCGGGCGCGGTGTCGAAACCGCCAGCGCGCCAAGGGTCGATGCCCGCGGGCGCGAGCCGCTGCTGAAGGTACGCGAGCTCGGCGTGGTTCGTGCGCGCGGCCGGGCCGAGTTGCAGGGCATCTCGCTGGACATCGCGGCCGGCGAGATCCTCGGCATCGCCGGCGTCGAAGGCAACGGCCAGAACCGGCTCGCCGATGTGCTCAGCGGCCTGGTCGCACCGTCCGTCGGCAGCGTCAGCATCGGCGGCGCGCCGCTGGCCGGCCGCGGGGTTCGGCATGCACGCGCGCTCGGCGTGGGCTGCGTGCCCGAAGACCGCCTCTACAGCGGCGTGGCCGTCGGCCTGTCGGTGGCCCAGAACAGCGCGGCCATCGACTACCACCGGCCACCCGCATCGCACGGCGGCATGCTCGACATGCGCTTCATCCGCCAGCGTGCCCGCGCGCTGCTGCGCCTGCATGAAGTCCATTGCCGCGACGAGCAGGTGGGCATAGGCACGCTCAGCGGCGGCAACATGCAGAAGCTCGTGTTCGGACGCGAGCTGCAGGCCGAACCTCGCTTCCTGGTCGCCAGCCAGCCCACACGCGGGGTCGACATCGGTGCGGCCCAAGGATTGCGCCGCTCGCTGGTGGCCCTGCGCGACGCCGGTGCCGCGGTGCTGCTGCTCTCGGCCGACCTCGACGAAATCAGTGCACTGGCCGACCGCGTCGCCGTGCTCTACGAAGGCCGGCTCGTCGCGCATTTCGCGGGCCGGATCTCGCCGCGCACGCTGGGCCTGTACATGACCGGGCTGGCCTGCGAGCCCGATGCCCGTGCCACGCTCGACGCGCCGTTCACTCAGGCGCCGATGGAGGCCACGGCATGAGTCGCGCCGCGTCAGGACGCGTTCGGACGCTGGCGATGGTGCTGCTGGTGCTTGCACTGGCCTGGGCACTGATCGCGATGGTCAGCCACGAGCCGCTGCACGCGTTTCGGCTGCTCCTCACCGGCGCCTTGCCCGAGCTGCGCTGGTCGCCCGAACTGGGCTTCAGCGTGCGGCGCATGGCGCGCTTCGGCGCGGTGGTCGAAGAGACGATCACGCTGTCGCTGCTGGGCCTGGCGGTGCTGTTCGGCTTTCGTGCGCGGCAGTTCTCGATGGGGGCGGACGGGCAGTTCTTTCTCGGCGCGCTGGCGGCAGCGCTGGCGAGCAGCTGGGTCGCGCCGCTGCCGGGCCTGAGCCTGCTGCTCGCGGCCATCGCAGCGGTCGCGGCAGGCTTCGCGTGGGGTTTGCTGGCCGGGGTGCTGAAGGCGCGCTTCGGCGCCAACGAGATCGTCACGACGCTGATGCTCAACGTCGTGGCGATCCAGCTCTACCGCCTCGTCATCACGCTCTGGTTCAACGACCCGAGTGCCAACATGATCGTCTCGCCCGTCGTGCCCGATGGCGCGGCGCTGACACCGTGGGTCGCGCGCACCCACATCACGGCCTTCGTGCTCAGCTTGCCGCTGGCCGCGGCAGCGGCGTGGTGGCTGCTCGAGCGCAGCACCACGGGCTTCGAGATCCGCGCCGTCGGCGATTCGCCGGCGTTCGCCGCGCAGGTCGGGATGCCGGTGCGGCGCGCCATCGCGCTGTCGATGGCACTGGGCGGCGCCTTCGCCGGGCTGGCCGGACTGCATGTGTCGAACGCCTTGCTCAAGCGCCTGCCGGTGGACCTGAACCCCGGCATCGGTTTCGAAGGCCTGGTGATCGCATTGATGGCGCGCAACGACCCCGCGGCAGTGCCGCTCGCCGCGCTGCTCTACGCGTGCCTGAAGGCCGGGGCGCAGGCCATGGAGCGCGCGTCCGACGTGCCGCGCGAACTGGTGCTGGTGCTGCAGGCCTGCATCGTGCTGCTGGTCGTCTCGGAGCGCCTGTTGCCAACTTTCGCCAGGCGGGGCAAGGCATGAGCGGCGAGGCGATGGGCCTGTTCGCGGCCGGGCTGCTGGCGGCCTGGCTGCGCGCGACCGCGCCCATTCTGCTGGCCGCGCTGGGCGGTCTGGTGTCCGAGCGGGCCGGCGTCATCAACGTCGGCCTCGAAGGCCTGATGCTCGTGGCGGCATTCTTCGGCGTACTCGGGTCGGCCTTCGCACCGCAGTGGTGGCCCGGAGCCGCGGCCTGGGTCTATCCCTGGGCCGGCGCTGTGCTGGGCTTGCTCGCCGCGCTGGTCCTGGCTTTGCTGCTGGCGGTCTTCCACCTCGAATTCGGTGCCGACCTGATCGTCGCCGGCATCGGCATCAACCTGCTGGCCGCTGCCGTGACGGTGTTCACGATGGTCACGCTGACCGGCGACAAGGGCTCGACCGCCGGGCTGCTGAGCCATGCGCTGCCTGCGCTGCGCATCCCCGGGGTCGCGGGCTGGCCGCTGCTCGATGCGCTGCTGAACGGCGACGGCGGACGCGGCCACCACGTGCTGATCTATGCGGCATTCGGCGCGGTAGCAGCCGTGGCGTGGCTGCTGTGGCGCACGCGCCTGGGCCTGCGGCTGCGTGCGGCGGGCGAGAACCTGGACGCCGCACGCGCCGCCGGTCTGCCGGTAAAGCGTTTGCAATACCTCGCGCTGGCCTTCAGCGGCCTGCTGGCGGGGCTCGGCGGGCTCTACCTGAGCATGGGCTACCTCACGCTGTTCCAGGCCGACATGACGGCCGGCCGGGGGTTCCTCGCGCTGGCCGCGGTGTTCCTCGGTGCCCGGCGGCCGCTGGGCACGCTGGCTGCCGCGCTGCTGTTCGGCGCCGCCTCGGTGCTGGCCGGGCAGCTCGGCCTGCTGCACATCCCGACCCAGGTGGTCTACATGATCCCGCCGGCCGCCACCGTGATCGCCATGGTCCTGTTCGCGCAGCGCCGTGAACAGTCGCGGCGGCGCGCACTGGCCGCGGCGCTGACCCGATTGAATCTCTCCGGCGCGACCGTGCCCGCTCTCGAACGCCCTTCTCGATGAACCCCACATTGCAAGACCGCATCCTCGCGTCGCTGTGCCTGGCCGGCATGGGCGACGCCCTCGGCGCCCAGACCGAGCAATGGACCATCGACGAGATCGAACAGGCCCATGGCGGCCTGGTGATGCAGTTCGGCGAGCCGCCGCCCGACACCTTCGCCGGCGCCAACAACGGCCGCCGTGCCGAGGTGACCGACGACGCAAGCCAGATGTACTACCTGGCCCGTGCGTTGATCGCCGCACAAGGTCGGCTGGACCATGAGGCCTGGCTGCGCTGCCTGCTCGACTGGGCCGACACCAGCCCGAAGGCCGGCTTCATGGGGCCGAGCACCGCCAACATCGTGGCGGCGCTGCGCCGCGGCGACGATCTCGCGCGCGTGGGAGCGATCGGCAGCTCGTTGCGCAAGATGACCACGGTGGGCAACACCAACGGTGCGGCGATGCGCGTCGCGCCCTGTGGCTTGATCCACCCTGGCCGCATCGAGGCTGCGTGCGAGCAGGCGTTCGTCACCTGCCTGCCTTCGCACGACACCGACGTCGCGATCTCGGCCGCCTGTGCCATTGCCGCCGGCGTGGCGCAGGCGCTGGTGAAGCCCGAACTCGTCGACGTGCTGTCGGCCTGTCTGGAGGGCGCCGCGATCGGCGAACGCATCGCGCGCCAGCGGGTCCGCTCGGTGGCCGGGCCGCGCCTGAGCACCCGCTTGAACATGGCACTCGAGATCGCGCTGAAGGCCACCGACGACCGCCGCTTCCTGCGCGACATGGAAGAGAGCGTGGGCAACTCGGTGCTCGCCGCCGAATCCGTGCCGGCGGCGGTGGGCGTGCTGGCCTATGCGAAGGGCGACCCGCTGCGCACCATCGCGCTGGCCTCGTCGATCGGCAACGACACCGATTCCATCGCGACCATGGCGGGCGCATTGGCCGGTGCGATGGGCGGCATGGCGTCGCTGCCATCGGACCTGCTGGCCGAGTTTCGCCGCGTCAACGACGCCGAATACGATTTGCAGGCCATGGCCGTCGGCTTGAGCGCGCTGGCCGAGGAGTGAGTCGGTGCTGCTGTCGCACCTCACCTTCACCGGCGCCGATGATTCGGTCGACCCCGAGGCATTGGCCCGCATCTCGGCCCGGGATCCGTTGATCGAGTGGGGCATCTTGTTCGATGCCGAACAGTGCGGCCAACCGCGCTTTCCTTCCGAGGCTTGGCGGCGCGAGTTCTATCGGGCGGCGCCGTATGCGCGCCGCGCCGCGCACGTCTGCGGAGCACCGCTGCTGAACGAGCTCGCGGCCGCCGCGGTGCCGTCGGCATCGGTGCTCGGTGCCGAACTCTGCGGCGAAGCAACGCGGCTGCCGCCTTTCCGCCGCATCCAGCTCAACTTCGACGCCCAGCGCTTGCCGCCGGCCATGCTGACCGGCCTGGTCGCAGGCTGGCGCGGCGGTCGCTGGCGCCGTGCGGACGGTGCGCCGCTGGGCCTGATCACCCAACACAACGACGGCAATCGGCAGGTTCACGAACTGTTTGCTGACTCGGGTGCAAGCGGGGTGCGCTACCCGGCCTTCTACAGCGTGCTGTTCGATGCCTCCGGCGGCCGCGGCCTGCAACCGTTGGCCTGGCCGGCACGGCCGCAGGGCCTGATCTGCGGCTACGCCGGCGGTATCGCCGCGCACAACATCACCTCGCTTCTGCGCTCGCTGGCCGCTACCGAAGCGGAAGCCTTGCCGCTGTGGTTCGACGCCGAATCCGGCGTGCGCAGCGGCGAACGATTCGACCTCGACAAGGTCGGCGCCCTCATCGAAGCCGTGCGCACCTTTGCCGGCGCAGGCGTGCTCGAACCGAACCAACCCGTGCGACCACCGCGGCCATGAACAAGACCATCGACCTGCTCGCCATCGGCGACCCGTGCGCGGACGTGGTGATCCGCGCCGAACGCGTGCCAACGTGGGACGACAAGTGCGTCGGCAGTGCCGCCGGGCTGTATGCCGGCGGCACCGAGGCCAACGTCGCCTGCGCCGCGAGTCGTCTCGGGCTGGCCACCGCCATGTTCGGCCAGGTCGGCGACGACAGCCATGCACCGTTCCTGCTGGACGAGTTCACGCGTTTCGGCGTGGACAGCTCGCTGATGATGAGACGCTCGCGCACGCCCAGCGCCACCACCGTCATTCTGGTCTCGCCGCTGGGGGAACGCGCCCTGGTCTGGGTGCCGATGCCGCCCGGCGCGCGTGCACCAGAGCAGCTCGACGCGGCGCTGCAGCGCAGCCGCATGGCCTACACCATGCCCTACAACGAGGCCGAACTGGCCGCGCTCGCCGATGCCGCCCATCGGTCGGGCACCCAACTGGCCATCGATGTCGAACGCGAAGGGGCCAAGCGGCCCGGGGCGCTGCAGCGCCTGCTTCGGCACTGCGACATCGCCTTCATGAACGAGACCGGCTTCACCACCGCGATGGGCTGCGCGCCGAGCGCGGACGGGCTGCGCGCGCTGCATGCCGGCGGCCGGGCGCACACGATCGTCGTCACCCTCGGTGCCTGCGGAGTGATCGCAATCGACAGGCACGGCGTCGCGACGCAGCCCGCCTTCCCGGCCCAGGTCGTGGACACGACGGGCGCGGGCGATACCTTCAACGCGGCTTTCCTGGCCGCCCGCTGCCTCGAGCTGGACTTGAATCAGGCGTTGGCGTTCGGCTGCGCCGCCGCGAGCAAGACGGTCGCCGTCATCGGGGCGCGCAGCGGCCTGCCCACCCGGAGTGAGGTCCAGGCGCTACTGGCCCAGGCGCTGCTGCGGAGCGACACATCGCAATCCCCGCTCCCATCCACAACAACATCGCCACCGAATTGACGCCCGCCATGCTTCCCATCAGAGACCCAGACCCGCTACCCATCGTGATCGATTGCGATCCCGGCATCGACGACGCTCTGGCCTTGCTGCTCGCAGCGGCATCGCCAGAGTTGCGGCTGCTCGCGGTGACCTGCGTGGCCGGCAACCGGCCGGTGGCGATCACCGCAGCCAACGCCTGCCGCATCCTCGACGCAGCGGGCCGATCCGACGTGCCGGTGTACGCCGGCAGTGTTCGCCCGATCGCGCAGGCGCAGGCGCGCTGCAATCTCGTCCATGGCGAAGACGGCCTCGGCGGCGTGTCGCTGGCCGGCCAGCGCGAGCCCGGCATCGACCACGCGGTCGACCAGCTGGACGCGCTGCTGATGGGGCATGCACCCGACACCGTGACCGTCGTGGCCATGGGGCCCTTGACCAACCTGGCGCTGGCCGAGATCCGGCGCCCCGGGCTGTTGCGCCGCGCGCGGGCCGTGGTGGTGATGGGCGGCGCGGCATTCTGCCCGGGCAATGTTCGACCCACGGCGGAGTTCAATTTCTATGCCGATCCGGTCGCAGCCCATGTGGTCCTGGCTGCGGGCGCAGCGTTGACGCTGTTCGGCCTGGACGTGACGTCGAAGGCCGTCATGTCGGCGGAATGGATCGAGTCGTTCGCAGCCTTGGGCACACGCTGCGGCATCGCGACGCATGGCATGCTGAAGGCCTATGCCGCGCTCGACCCCTTGCTGCATGACGCCTGCCCGGTGGCCTACCTGCTGCAGCCGGGGCTCTTCGGCGGCCAGCGCTGCGCGGTGTCGGTCGACTGGCGCGAAGGCCCCACCGAGGGTCAATTGCTGGCCTGGCCGACCGAGCGCGCCGACAAACCCTTCGCCGCGAATGCCGAGGTCATGACCGAGCTGGATTGCACTCGGCTGCTGACACTGGTGCGGGAGCGCATTGCCAGGCTGCCTTGACGCGGCAGCCTGACCCCACCCTCAAAACGTCGCGCGGAACTGCAGGCCCCAGAGGCGCGGGTTGTAGTCGTTCACGAAGCCGGTCAGGTTGTTGAAGTCGATGCCGCCGACGAGTTGCATCCGGTTCGTGATGTTGCGTCCGAACAGCGACGCCTCGTACTTGCCGCTCCCCCAGCCATAACCCAGGCGCAGGCCACCCAGCAGCAAGGGCTTGCCGACGAACTCGGCCGACTGGTAGAGCGTGAAGTTGACCTTGCTGCGGTAGGCCCAGTCGGTGAACGCAAACAGCTCGCCGGCGCCGAACGGTATGCCGTAGCGCATCGTGAGGTTCGCCACCCACTGGGGCGCCTGCGGCAGCGGGTTGCCGTCGATCAGCACGGTGCCGGCCGCCGCGCCGGCGGGGTTGAGCACGGTGCACCCGCCACAGGTCACGACGCTCAGGCCTGGGTCCCGGATGGCCGTGAAGTTGTAGCTGCCGCCGACGGTAACCAGCAAACGATCCGTCAGATAAGCCTCGAAGTCGAGTTCTGCGCCATGGCCTTCGGTCTTCCTGGCGTTGACCAGCACGGTCGCGTTGTCGGTACCGCCGACCGCGCTCAGTTGCTGGTTCTTCACGGTGAAGCGGTACACGCCGAAGCTCACCCGCGCCGTCTTGTCGAGCAGGTCCGACTTCACGCCGACCTCGTACGACAGCGCCGTCTCGGGGACGGCCACCGACTGGTAGTTGAACTGCGCAGCGGGCTGGATCGTCGTGCCGCGAAAGCCGGTGGCGACTCGGCCGTATAGATTGGTGTCGGCATTGAGCTTGTAGAGCGCGCTCAGGTCCCAGGTGAGCTTGGAATCGGTGGGGCTCGCGCTGAGCCCGCGGGAGGCGTCGATGTCGGAGCCGCCATCCGGGCGATTGATCGGGTCGGTCGCAAAGTCCTTGTGGTCGTGCGTGTAGCGCAAGCCCGCCCGCAGGTCGAGCTTGTCGCTGAGTGCGTACTTGATCGAACCGAACGCCGCCAGGGCTTTGTTCTGCTGATTCGACTTGATGAGGCTCGTCAGGGCACCACCCGCGAGCGAGTTGTAGCTGAAGCTGTTGACCTGGTAGCGCTCGTCGAAGTAGTAGAGCCCCGCCTGCCAGCCCAGCGGCCCCCGGGTGTTGGACTCGACGCGGAATTCTTGCGTGATCTGCCGGTGCCCGGAGGTGCCGTCGGCCGACTCGACGGGGAACGGGATCACGCCGGGCCCCGAGGGCGGCGCGAATGCCGCGCCAAAGCCGCCATCGATGTCGCCGCGGCTGAAGACATGCACCTTCTCGACGGCGGTGATCGAATGCAGCGTCACGTCGCCCAGGTTCCAGCGCAAACGCAGGTTGCTGCCGTAGGTCTCGAGGTGCTGGCCGTTCCGGCCATCGGTCTCGACCTCGCCGACATGGAAGTTGGGCGCGAGGTCGTTGCTGCCCTTGCTGATGATGTTGGCTCGAAACAGCGAGGCGCTGCCCGACATCGAGCGTGCATGCAGGTTGAAGAGCGCGCTGAAATCGTGCGTCGGCTGGTACAGGAACTGGAGGCGCGTGGCGCCGTCGTCGTAGCCGCCGTACTGGTTTGCCTGGCCGGTGTGTGCGTTGCCGATCCAGTCGTTGCGATGCTGACCCAGCAGCGAAACGCGCATGGCCAAGTCGTCGCGAAGCGGCACGTTGAGTGCGCCTTCCAGGCCCGACGTGTTGTGGGTCGCTTCCGAGAGGCTCACGTAGCCACCGAAGGTTCGTGTCGGCTGCACCGAATCGAACTTGACGACGCCGGCCGGCGTATTGCGGCCGAACAGCGTGCCTTGAGGCCCACGCAAGACCTCGATCCGTTCGAGATCGAACGCCGGGAAGCCCTTGAGCACGGGGCTTTCGAGCACCACGTCGTCATAGACCAGCGACACCGGCTGCGAGGCGTTCTGATGGAAGTCGACATTGCCGTAGCCGCGGATGTAGAGGCGCGGGAAGGCGCGGCCGAACGACGACTCGACGCCCAGGCTCGGTGCCCGCGCCGACAGCATCTGCAGGTCCTGGCCACCGGCGTTGAGAGCGTCCAGCACGTCGCCGCTGAGCGTCGACGCCGAGACCGGCACGTTCTTGATGTTGTCTTCGCGCCGCTCCGCGGTGATGGTCACGGCCTGCAGTTGAACGGATGACGCCGGCGTGGATGCCGCAGGCGCAGGCGCGCTTTGCGCGGTGGCGGCGGCCGAGCACAAGACGCTGACGCTGAGCCCCGCGGCCCGCGCAATCAGTCGCTGCCGGTGGTGAGACGACTTCATGGATGCTCCTTTTCATTGAGGGGGCGGATGACGGGCCGCGCGAATCGCGCTTGCCGCTGCCGCGACAGTTGCAAGCAACGTGCCACTGGTACGTTCCACTTTGCCGAATGATATTTGATCGATTCAAATAGGATTCATAGTGGTTGTACGTACCACGGTCAGGCCGACATCACGCTTCGCCGCCCCGCAACAGCGCGACGATTTCGACGCGCCCAAGCCCCCGCATGCCGCGCGGCAGCGGGTCAAGCGCGGCCGCGCGATCGAATGAGGTTCAGGCCGCCTCGGCCGTCGACAGCCACCAGCCGGTGCCGACGCACCAGGCCGTGGCATCGGGGGGCGTGCCGCGCTGCAGCGAGCGCACCGCCTTCAGCGATTGCGTCTCCAGCGCGACGGCCAGCGCCCGCGACGTGGCATCGTCGCGCGCCCCGATGCAGGGGATGAACGCGACCCGGGAGATGACCGACGCGGCGTAGCTCGCGGCGCTGCGCCGCGTGAGCAGCAGCATGCAGCCGAAGCCTTCGTTCGGCGTCAGCGGAAAGGTCAGACGGCCGCCGATGCGCAGCGCGTCCAGCCACGAAGCCAGCGGGTGCGTCGCGCCGGCGTTGACATAGATGACGTCGGCATCGGCAATGGCGCGGTCGGTCGCCGATGCGCCGACGACTTCCACGTTCGCCAGGTGCGCGAGGTTCCGCCGTGCGCGTTCGGCGAGGTCGGCTTCGATCTCGTACGCGACCACGCGCCCGTTGCTGCCGACCAGCGCGGCCAGGATCGCGCTGTAGTAGCCGGTGCCGGCGCCGATGTGCACGACCGATTCGCCGTCCCGGGGGTCGCAGGCGGCAAGGCAGCGCGCGTGCAGGCTCGGCTGCCCGTTGTTGATGCCGCGCTCGGTGGCCAGGCCGACCAGAACGTCCTGGTAGAGCAGCCTCGGGTCGTCGGACAAGGTCGGCAGGTAACCCGAGCCGATGAATATCGGCCACGGCCCTGGGCCCATGTAGCGCTCGCGTTCGACCGCGGCGAATGCGGCAATCAGCCGCTCGCTGGCCGAGCCCGCGCTGCGGACGACGAAGTTGGCGTAGAAGGCGCGGTGGTCCTGGATGGTGTCGATGTCAGTCCAGCGGCGCACCCGCTGCCTCCCGGCAAATCTCGATTCTGTACCCGGTGCGCACAGTTGCGCACGCGCGCGGGCAGCCCGTGGCGCTGCTGCTCACCCATTGACTCCCAGCGTTCCGCCACCATCTGGCAACGGTGTCCGCAATCTGGCTTCTGGCGCTGCTGCACGTCTACATCGGCTGGCGCATCGCGCCGCAGCTGCCGGGGTGGGCCACGCCGATTTCATTCGTCGCGCTGCTGGTCCTGTCGCTGGCGCTGATCCCGGCCGCCTTCCTGGGCCGCCGCGCGCGCCACCGGGCCGTTGCCGACCGCTGGACCTGGGCCGGCATGCTGGCCCTGGGCCTGTTCGCGATGCTGCTGGTATCGACGCTGCTGCGCGACGCCGTGCTGCTGCTGGCCTGGCCGTTCGACCTGCCGCCGCTGGCCCCATCGACCGCGCTCGCCGTGCCGGTGCTGGCGCTGGTGGGCACGCTCTGGGGCCTGGTCGCCTCGCGACGCACGGCGCGGGTGCGCGATGTCGAGGTGCCGATCGCCGACCTGCCGGCGGCGCTGCAAGGCTTCACGATCGCGCAGATCAGCGACATCCACGTCGGGCCGACCGTCAAGCGCCCCTACGTGCAGGCGATCGTCGACGCCGTCAACCGGCTGCAGGCCGACGCCGTGGCCGTCACCGGCGACCTGGTCGACGGCCGCGTCGCCGACCTGCGCGAGGATGTCGCGCCCTTGGCCGGGCTGCGCTCGCGCCACGGCAGCTTCTTCGTCACCGGCAACCACGAGTACTACAGCGGTGCCGGCGAGTGGATCGGGTTGCTGCAGGCGATGGGGCTGCGCGTGCTGAGCAACGAGCACGTGGTGCTGGAACATGACGGCGCGCGTCTGGTGATGGCCGGCGTCACCGACTACAGCGCCCACCACTTCGAGCCCGGCCAGCGCAGCGACCCGCAAAAGGCGCTGGCCGGCGCACCCGCCGACGCCGGCGTTCGCGTGCTGCTCGCCCACCAGCCGCGCAGCGCCGACGCAGCGGCCGACGCCGGCTTCGACGTCCAGTTGTCCGGCCACACGCACGGCGGGCAGTTCTGGCCGTTCAACCTGTTCGTGCCGCTGCAGCAGCCGTTCACCGCCGGCCTGCACCGGCTGCGCCGCCTGTGGGTCTACACCAGCCGCGGCACCGGCTACTGGGGCCCGCCGCTGCGCCTGGGCGCGCCTTCCGAAATCACCCGGCTGCGCTTCGTCGCGGCCGCTGCCCGCGGCGATCGGCCGAGCCGATGACGCCTTACCGGCTCGCCGAGATCTCCCCGGCCAGGTCGTGGCTGCGCTTCACGACATATTGGCGGATGAGCTCCGCGGTCTCGGCGTCCAGCACCTCCGCGAAGCCCGGCATCCCACGCGCCGTGCGGGCACCGGCGACGATGCCGAAGAACTGGTTGTGCAGTTCGGGTTTGAGGTAACGCAAGTCCGGCACGACGCCGCCGCTGACCGCGTTCAGGCCGTGGCAGTTGGCGCACAAGCCGTTGAACAGCATGCGTCCCTTCGCGAGCTGTTCGGCACCGGCGCTCAGCGTCTGCAGCGGCGGCAGCGTCGCCGGCTCGGCCTTCGGCGCCGGCAGCGCCAGCGTGCCGCCGAGCTTGAACGTGACGACGCGCGCTTCCGGCCGCACCTTGGCCTTCAGCGACAGCGGCCCGGTGATGTTGGGGAACGAACCGCCCCAGCCGACCATGAAACTCACGTACTGCTGGCCGCCCGCCGTGTACGTCACCGGCCCGGCCATCGCCCCCGAGTTGACCGGCATCTCCCACAGCTTGCGGCCGTCGTCGGCGGCGTAGGCGACGGCGCGCCCGTCCGCCGTGCCCTGGAAGACGAGGTTGCCCGCGGTCGCCAAGGTGCCGCCGTTCCAGGCCGACGCGTACTCCTGCGTCCACGCCGCCTTCTGCGCGACCGGGTCCCAGGCGACCAGGCGGCCTTTCCAGGCGTCGGAGATCTGCTGCACGATCTTCGGGTCCTCGGGCAGCGAAGGCACCTCGAGGCCGATGTTGACGACCTTCTTCGTCGGCAGGAACAGCGGCTCGGCCTGCGCCTCCAGTTCGGCCGCGGTCTCCTGCGCCGGCAGGTAGACGAGGCCGGTGCCGGGGTGGAAGGACATCGGCTGCCAGTTGTGGCCGCCCAGGAACGACGGCACGACCAGCTTCGCGCCCTTGCCGTCCAGGTAGTCGGCGGCGCCGGTCACAACCGGCCGGCCGCTCGCGAGGTCGATGTGCGAGGCCCAGTTCACCGGCACGAAGTTCTTCGCCGACAGCAGCTTGCCGTCGCGGCGGTCGAGCACGTAGAAGAAGCCGTTCTTCGGCGCCTGCATCAGCACCGGGCGCCTCAAACCGTCGATGACCAGATCGGCGAGCACGATGTGCTGCGTCGCCGTGTAGTCCCACATGTCGGCCGGCGTCGTCTGGTAGTGCCAGACGTATTCGCCGGTGTCGGGCTTCAGCGCGACGATCGACGACAGGAAGAGGTTGTCGCCCTGGCCCTGGCTGCGGAACTGGTAGTTGAACGGCGAGCCGTTGCCGACGCCGATGTACAGCAGGTCGAGCACCGGGTCGTAGGCCATCGAATCCCAGACCGTGCCGCCGCCGCCCCACTTCAGCCAGCCGTCGCCGAACCAGGTCTTGGCCGCGATCGCCATCGCCTTGTCTTCGGGCGGCAGCTTCGGGTCGCCGGGCACCGTGAAGAAGCGCCAGCGCTGGCGGCCGGTGGCGGCGTCGTAGGCAGTCACGTAGCCGCGCACGCCGAACTCGGCGCCGCCATTGCCGATCAGCACCTTGCCTTTGACGATGCGCGGCGCGCCGGTGATCGTGTAGCTCTTCTGCGGGTCCAGCCGCGTGTCGACCTGCCACAGCCGCTTGCCGTTGCGCGCGTCCAGCGCGACCAGCCGGCCGTCGTAGGCACCGACATAGACCTTGCCCTGCCACACCGCGACGCCGCGGTTGACGACGCCGCAGCAGCCTTCGCCGCCCTTGTCGCGCGGCACCTGCGGGTCGTGCTTCCAAAGCAGGCGGCCGCTGCGCGCGTCGAGCGCGTAGACGACGCTGTAGGCGCCGGTCGTGTACATGACGCCGTCGACGACGATCGGCGTCGCCTCGACACCCTGGTCGACGTCGAGCTTGTAGGTCCACGCGATGCCGAGCTTGTTCACGTTGCCGGCGTCGACCTGCTTCAGCGGGCTGTAGCGCTGCTCGTCGTAGGTGCGGCCATGCGACATCCAGTTGCCCGGCTCGCGGTCGGCAGCGAGCAGGCGCGCGGCGTCCACCGCTGCGGGGCCGGCTTGCGCGACGGCACAGCCGAGGCCGATCAGGACGGCCGGCAAGAGCAAAAGGGATGGCTTCATGGGCGGTCTCGGTGGTCTCGGCAATCTCGGTGGAGGACAACGGCGCGGCGGCAGGTCATGGCAGCAGCACCGAGATCACCTTCTCTTCGGTGTAGGCCAGCACGCCGGACAACCCGCATTCGCGGCCGATGCCGCTGCCCTTCATGCCGCCGAACGGCAGGTGCGGGTCTTGCGGCGCCCAGCAGTTGACGCCGATCGCGCCGGCCTTCACCGCGTGCGCCACCTTGTGTGCGCGGGCGACGCTGTTCGTCCACACCGTCGCCGCCAGGCCATAGCTCGTGTCGTTGGCAAGCCGCACCGCTTCGTCGTCGGTGTCGAACGGGATCACCACCGCCACCGGGCCGAAGATCTCTTCGCGAGCGATCGCCTGGGTGTTGTCGGCGAGAAAGATCGTCGGCTTGACGAAGAAGCCGCGCGCGGGCGCCGAGACGCCGCCGGCGAGCAACTGCGCGCCGCCGTCCAGCCCCTTGCGGATGTAGCCGTTGACACGCTCGAGCTGGCCGCGCTTGGCCAGCGGCCCCATCTGCACACCCGGCTGCCGGGGGTCACCGACCTCGACGGACGACGCGGCCTGGGCGAGCGCCTGCGCGAACGCGTCGGCGATGCTGCGCTGGACCAGCACGCGCGAGCCGGCCACGCAGACCTGCCCCTGGTTGATGAAGATGCCCATCGCGCAGCCCTTCACCGCGGCGCCGAAGTCGGCGTCGTCGAAGACGATCTGCGGGCTCTTGCCGCCGAGTTCGAGCGCCACGCGCTTCAGCAGCGGCCCGGCCGTGCGCTGGATCTCGCGCCCGACCTCGGGGCTGCCGGTGAAGCTGATCTTGTCGACGCCGGGATGCACGGCGAGCGCGTGGCCGGCTTCGGCGCCGCGGCCGGCGACGACGTTGATCACGCCGTCCGGGAAACCGGCTTCCTTCGCCAACCGGGCCAGGTGCAGCGCCGACAGCGGCGTCTCTTCTGCCGGCTTGATGACGACCGTGCAGCCGGCGGCAAGCAGCGGCCCGACCTTCCAGCAGGTGATCATGAACGGCGTGTTCCACGGCACGATCGCGCCGACCACGCCCACCGGCTCCAGCCGCGTGTAGGCCAACGTGGCCTGGCCGAAGTAGCCCGAGGTCGGGATCGTGCGGCCTTCCAGCTTGTCGGCCCAGCCGGCCGACGTGCGCAGCGTGCTCACCGCGTTCGGCACGTCGAGCATTCGCGGCTCGAACGGCATCCGGCCGATCGCCTGGGCGTCGAGGTCGGCGATCAGCTCGGTGTCGCGCTCGACCAGGTCGGCCAGGCGGTGGATCAAGAGGCCGCGCCGTTCGCCGCTGAGCTGGCTCCACGCGCCGCCATCCAACTGCTCGCGTGCGGCGCGCACCGCAGCGTCGATGTCGGCGGCGCTGCCGGCATCGACGAGGCCGACGAAACGTTCATCGACCGGGTCGATGAGTTCGAGTGTCCGGCCGTCGGCCGCGGGGTGCTCGCGGCCGGCGATGAAGTGGTGGTGGCGGGGGACGTTGCTCATGGTGCTGAATCGCGCAAGCGGGCTGGACGGTGCGGCCCACTCTAGGCAGTGCCCGGCACCGCCGCTTGTCCTTGCGTGCAGGGCGTTGTGCCCAGCGTGCAGCCGTCAGCCGCCGGGCCGAGACCGCGCCTGCGAAGGCGTGAAGCCGAAGCGGAGCCGGAACGCGCGGCTGAAGTGCGCGAGGTCGATGAAGCCGGCGTCGAATGCGAGCTGCGTGACGCTCGCTTTCGCGCCGCGGTCGCCGGCCAGCTGCTCGCGGCAGCGTTCGAGCCGGCAGCGCAGCAGGTAGGCCTGCGGCGTCTCGCCGGCGGCGGCGAAGGCGTTGAACAAGGTGCGCCGGGACACATGCAGTTCGGCGGCCAGCCGGTCCGGCGCGAGATCGGGATCGTGCATGTGCTGCTGCACGAAGCGCCGCGCCGCATCGAACACCGCGGCCAGCCGATCGTCGCGGCGCGCGCTGCGGCCGCTGTCGCTGTCAAGCCCGTGCAACGACAGCGACAGGAACGACTGGGCGCAGAACTGCAGCAGGCCGGCCGAACGCTCGGTCAGCGCCGACCCTTCGCAGACCGCCGACTGCACGGCACCGAGCGCGATGCGTGCCGGCCCGTCGATCGGCAGCGCCCGGCCCGCCATCGCCTGGCACAGCCGGGCCCATTCGGCCGCCGTGCCGGCTTCGCACAGCAGCACGACAAGCGAGGCATCGTCGCCCTCTTCGAGCGCGTAAGGCTGCGACGTGTCGTAGACCGCCCAGGTGCCGGGTGCGAGCGCCAGGCTGTGGCCAAGCTGGTGCAGGCACGCATTGCCTTCGAGCTGCCAGACGACCTTGATGAAGCGGCCGTCGAGCGCCTGCGCCTGACGCCGGCCGACACCCGCGACGTGCCGGCTGGCTTCGATGTGGGCGACACGCAGCGTCGAGCGGGCGGCGAACCTGGCGTCGGCACGGAACGGCCGGTCGGCTGCGGCCTCCAGCTCCAGCGGAAAGAAGGCGCGGCGGACCGCTTGCCCCCACAGCTGCGGGTTCACGGTCGGCAGGGTGCGTGGCGGCGGGGTCAGCATGGTTCGCGATGGCCAAGCAAGCTCCGAACCATGCCAGCCGGCTGCACTCGTGGCCCGCTGCCGCTACGAGCCGCTCAGAGTCAATTCATCAGCCCATCAGCTCGTCGAGCGACTTGCCGGCAGCGAGGGCATCCTTCAACCACTTCGGCTTCGGGCCCATGCCGGACCACGAATTCCCGGCGCCGTCCTGGAATTTCGCTTGGGGGGCGGCCCTCTTCGCAGCTGCTTTCTTGGCGCCGATCTTCTTCGCGGCCGTCTTCTTCGCAGCCGCCTTCTTGGCCGGTGCCTCGGCAGCTTCGCCGAATGGCCCCGGCTGAATGGCCTCGGCGGCAAGCGCATCGGTACCGGCGCTGCCAATGGCGAAGTCCTCCAGTTTCGCACCGGCTGCCAGCGCGTCACTGAGCCACGTCGGCCGCTTGCCCCGGCCGACCCAGGCGTTGCCCTTGCCGTCGACATACTTGGCCTCGCGGCTCGGCGGCCCCTTGCGCTTGCTTGCCTTTGCAGTGCGTGCACCCTTGGCGCCGAACAGGTCCTGCACCGTTATTCCGTAAGCCTGAATGGCCGCCTTGGCCTGCGATATGACTGCAGCAATCTCGCTTCGCTTCAATTCTTCAGCCTGGGCCTGAAGGGTGGCGATCTGCTGCTGCAAGTTGGAATAGGTCTGAGTCATTTATCGATAGTCTCGAGTGGCGGAGGATGGAGTGTACCGCCGGGTACTTCGCCGATTTGAGTATGAGAATGCCGCCGCGCAAGTCTCGACAAAGGGAATGCCGCCGATGAGTTCGCCGCTACGACGCGACATCGAACTGGCGCGAGGCGATAAAGGCCTTCGCACCGACACCGGCCGCCGCAGTGCAGATGCGAGCGAGAGTCTTCTCGGAACATCCCATTGCATGTGCGTAGCTCAGCAGCGGTTGCCGGGCGTCGAGCGCGCACGCCTGCTCCATGCGCGCGAGCGTGTCGGCCGCGAACCCGTCGTCTCAGGTCCGACATCGAGAAGACCTCGAGATTCAGCGCCTTGTCGGAAGAGGGCCGATACTGGACCTGCTCGATATCGATGGATCTCGCTCTCTGCGGCATCGATCGATTGTCCGATATTGACCATTCGGCAACCGACTTTGATCGTGTGGAACATGCCGGCCCATCGAACAATCCGGGAACGCGGCCACCGGCGGACTGCCACACTCCTGAGGCCACACTCATGCAAGCGACTTGGTACGAAAAGCAGGGCCCGGCACACGACGTACTCGTTGTCGGCACGATGGCCGACCCGCAGCCCGGACCAGGCGAAGTACGGATTCGCGTTCATGCCTCCGGCATCAACCCGGGCGACGTGAAGAAGCGCCAGGACGCCTTCGGGGTCGGGATGCCGTTTCCCCGCGTCATCCCACACAGCGATGGCGCAGGAGTCGTCGATCGAGTTGGCCCGGGGGTGCCGGCGTCTCGAGTGGGCCAATCGGTGTGGTGCTACGGTGCGCAGAGCTACCGGCCTTTCGGTACGGCGGCAGAGTTCACCGTGGTTCCGCAGGCCCAGGCCGTGCCGTTGCCCGAGGGCGTGTCGTTTGAACAGGGGGCGTGTATCGGCATTCGGTGGGCTTGTGCGCGGTGGGGTTGGCGAGGCTGGCCAGGGCCCGCGTCATTGCCACCGTCCGGTCGCAAGCCGACGTGGCTGCCGCAGCCGGTGCGGGCGCCGACGACGTTCTCTGCACCGACGGCTTGTCCGAGCCGGACATCGTCGCGGCTTTGCGCAAGGTCGCCCCGCAAGGCGTCGACCACATCGTCGAGGTCGCATTCGACGCCAACGTCGGCATCGATGTCGAGGTGCTGTCTTTGGGCGGTTCGATCGGAACCTATGCCACCGGCCGATCGACACCGGGCATTCCCTTCTGGCCGCTCGTGTTCCAGAACACCCGCGTCTACTTTCTCGGCAGCGACGACTTCCCGAGCGAGGCGAAGGCGGCTGCCGCGCGCGACATCAACGCATTCCTTGGCTCGGGATGGCCAGGCTTCAGCGTCGACCGCGCGTTCACACTCGCGCAGATCGCCGAAGCCCATGTGCAGGTCGAAGCCGGAGGCAGGCGTGGTCGGGTGGTTGTGCTCGTGCCGCAATAGTTCATCGGACGCGTTTCGCGACACCCGGTACGCACGCGAACCCGGACGGCGAAGCGGCTGGTGCACACTGCGGGCCGCCCCGGACTTGCGCGCCCCCATGCACACGCGAACCTCTGCCCTTCTTCTGAACCTGGCCCACGCGGTGGACCACATGTTCCTGCTGATCTTCGCGACGGCCGTCACCAGCATCGCAGCGGACTTCGGGTTTGCGCGGTGGGAAGACCTCATGCCTTTCGGCGTCGGCGCGTTCGTGATGTTCGGCCTGGGCTCGCTGCCCGCCGGCCGGCTGGGCGATCTGTGGGGCCGGCGTTCGATGATGATCGTGTTCTTCTTCGGCATCGGCGCGTCGTCGCTGCTGGCGGCTTTCGTCCAAGGGCCGTGGCAACTGGCCGCCGCGCTGACGCTGATCGGTGTGTTCGCGTCGATCTACCACCCGGTGGGAATCCCGATGCTGCTGCAAGGCGCCGCCAAGCCGGGGGCCACGATCGGCATCAACGGGCTGGCAGGCAACCTCGGCATCGCCGTCGCGGCGGCGGTCACGGGCCTCTTGGTCAAGTGGCTGGGCTGGCGCGCGGCCTTTGCAGGCCCTGGCCTCGTCTGCATCGTGCTGGGCTTCTTGTTCATACGGCTGGTGCCGCCGGAGACGGAGGCGCCTGCCAGGCGCAAGGGCGGCGCCCAGGCGACCTTGTCGCGCGCCCAGGTGGCACGCGTGCTGGCGGTGATGACGGCCGCCTCGGCAACCGGCGGCATCCTTTTCAACCTCACCACCAACGGCAATGCACAGCTGCTGGCCGAGCGTTTCCGCGGCGTCATGCAGGACCCGGCGTGGCTCGGGCTGCTGCTGGCCAGCATCTACGCGGTGGCCTCGCTGGCGCAGGTGGTCGTGGGCCGGCTGATCGACCGCGTACCGCTGAAGCCGCTGTACCTGGGCATCGCGCTGCTTCAGGTGCCGGTGCTGCTGTGGGCGTCGCATGCGCAGGGCTGGTGGCTCTATGCCGGCCTGCTGGGCATGATGATCTTCATCTTCGGCGCCATCCCCTTCACCGACGCCATGATCGCGCGCTACGTCGACGACAGCGTGCGCTCGCGAGTGGCCGGCATTCGGCTGTCGGTTTCGCTGGGCGTCAGCTCGCTGGCGGTGTGGCTGCTGGGGCCGGTGGTCAAGGGCATGGGCTTCGACACCTTGTTGCTGGTGCTGGCAGGCGTGTCGCTGTGCACGGCGCTTGCCGTGTCGTGCTTGCCGTCCGACGAGCCGGTGGCTGCCGCCGCCGTTGCTTGAGTCCTGCTGCGTCGCACCACGACGCAGCGCGTTGTCCGACAACAAACGCCGCCGCCTGCCGACTCGCGTGCGCTGCCGGGTGCTCTAGGCTCGAATCATCCGTTGCAAGACAGAGGTGCAGCCATGAATCGAACGCGCAAAGCCTGGAAGCGGGCAAGCGTCGTCAGCGTCGTCAGCGCCGTCGCGGCTCTCGGGCTCGTCGGCGCAGCGCAAGCGCAAAGCGGTGGCGAACTGAGGGCCAAACACGACAGCCTGAAGCAGCAGTTGGCAGCCAGCCCGTTCGGCCGGCCGCTGCTGCTGCAGTCGAACGAGTCGGCCGGCGAGCCGCACGGCGACGTCTACGCGGTGGCCGACCACCCGTTCCGCGCCGTCGGCACGGCGTTGCAGCGAGCCGAGCACTGGTGCGACGTGCTGCTGCTGCAGACCAACATCAAGCGCTGCGCGCCGTCCGGCAGCCCACCGAGCCAGTCGCTGCAGGTGGCGATCGCGCGCAAGTCCGCCCAGCCCGCGGACGGGGCCTTTCAGGTCGAGTTCAAGTACGCCGTCAAGTCGGCCGATGCCGACTACCTCTCGGTGCAGATGGCCGCCGCCGCCGGCCCGCTCGGGACGAGCGACTACAAGCTGTCGATGGAGGCGGTGCCGATCGACCCGCAGCACACTTTCATCCACATGTCGTATTCGTATGCGACCGGCGTCGCCGCGCGCATGGCGACCGACGCCTACCTGGCGACCGCAGGCCGCAGCAAGGTGGGCTTCAGCGTCGTCGGCCGCGACGATGCCGGCAAGCCGCTTTACGTCGACGGCATCCGCGGTGTCGCCGAACGCAACACGATGCGCTACTTCCTGGCGATCGAGGCCGTGCTCGGCACGAGCTCCGAGCCGCCCGAGCAGCAGGCCGACAAGCGACTGCGCGCCTGGTTCGCGGCGACCGAACGCTATCCGCGCCAGCTGCACGAGTTGAGTCTCGACGAGTACCTGGCGATGAAGCGGCGCGAGGTACGCACCGCCGACACGCGCACCCCGCCGGCACCCGCCTGAGCGGTCGACGCTCGGGGTGGGGTCGATGGCTGGCGCCAGGCGGCAGGCGCAGCCCGGGCGCGCCCTCGATCGTGATATGTTCCCCCGCCCCGAGCGCCTTGGCAGCCTTGCGTCGAACATGACAACCTGTACCTCGAAGAAACCTGCACGATGGGCGACCCCGAGGTGAGCGCCGGGGATCTCTCGGCCCACACGCCGATGATGCAGCAGTACCTGCGCATCAAGGCCGACTTCCCCGACACGCTCGTCTTCTACCGGATGGGCGACTTCTACGAGCTGTTCTACGACGACGCGCGCAAGGCGAACCGCCTGCTCGACATCACGCTGACTTCGCGCGGCCAGAGCGCCGGCGAGCCGGTCGTGATGGCCGGCGTGCCGGTGCATTCGGTCGAAGGCTATCTGGCGCGCTTGATCCGCCTCGGCGAAGCGGTGGCGGTGGCCGAACAGGTCGGCGACGTGGCCACCGCCAAGGGCCCGGTCGAACGCAAGGTCACGCGGGTCGTGACGCCGGGCACCGTGACCGACAGCGAATTGATGGCCGACCGTGCCGACACGCTGCTGCTGGCCGTGCACCGCCAGCGCGTCACCTGGGGCCTGGCCTGGCTGGGCCTGGCCAGCGGCCAGCTCGGCGTCACCGAATGCGGTGAACGCGAGCTGGCGAG
>Ga0307513_10003177_pt1 | contig 22433 bp, 23 predicted proteins | sample 15_EM_MG_FD_202174 | JGI IMG/M metagenome (GOLD analysis project Ga0307513, IMG submission 202174) | Populus trichocarpa ectomycorrhiza microbial communities from riparian zone in the Pacific Northwest, United States - 15_EM | ecosystem: Host-associated > Plants > Roots > Unclassified | place... | reverse complement strand
CTAGGCCGTTCATTCCGTAATGACCGATACATACAATGTAGAAATACCTCAGGCCATGCCACCATTGAACTCGCTGCGCTTATGTATATATATAACCTTACACGTTTTCATTTCAATTGATTTGCCTGCTTGCTCCCCTGCGCATAATGGTTCCAGTTTCTGACCAGAGACATGGAACAGACAACAGCAATAAATGTGTGGGCCGCTGATGATACACGGATCAACGATGTTATCCTTGAGGTATTTCTACATTGAATGTACCGGTTATCACGGAATGAAAGGCCTAGTAGTCCTCATGATCAACTATTACATACTTAGCCAATGACGAGGTATATCATGAACAGGACACATGGGCGCTACTTCCTGTACCATCAATAATCACTTTTCGCAATGCATTGAAGCCATCGCCGGTTGAAAGACGTTTGGCAGGAAACACTTGGGGTTCACCGCATATGAGGGAGTTTGATAGCTGGAATGGTTTGGATCACCTGAAGAGCTTCTAAAAAGGCAGTTCATGGGATGTCCTGTGACCAACTGGTGCTGTTGGTATGTTGGTTAGAATAGCGGCAGGAGTGGGTATGATACAGTAAAATTTAGATTATTGAAGTGGGATCCAAGAGAGTGGTAATAAAAATACGATGCTCCCATATCTCCCACAGACCAGAAGCCTCTCTTGAAGCTAAAAATATATGAGACGAGTCATTGATTGAGGAAGAGAGTGCTGTTATGATCACGAAAGAGGCGAGAAACGGTGTTGAGAGAAAATACAGGGAATTCATTCAGAGCCTATAGTAAAATAAAGGGATGGACAGGAGAAGCGTATCAGCACAAGGATTAGAGAGAAATTGAATCAGTGGTTTCCCTCGTCGCTTAAGTCGATCCCAATACTTTCAACAGCGATGACGAACCTCCATAAAGGGGGGCTGGTAAAATATGAGCTGACTTACCAGACCCTTCTCGCTTCTTTCAACATCCACGTCGCCATGTCGAGATTGAGGCATCGGCGGAGGTATTCGTGCACTATGTTGAGCCTTGCATGACGATTCAGAGTTCAAAAATACCGAGAGCCGAATTCAGAGGAGTAGCCGGGGGAAGAATCGGGCGAAAGAAGCTCAGGTAGTGAAACAACGAGTGGAATGTATTCCCACCTGGTCAGTCATTTTCCTCACGTGCACGAGCACACTCAACCACGTCAGTGCCGACAACATGTCCTACCCCAGATATTTTCGTTACCGAGGAATTGAAAGAACACCCTACCACATCCCTTCTATTCGATTAAGAGCACCGTTGGGCGACGATGCACACTCGGGTGATTATATGATTTGTATCGAGTCGTACTTGTAGCGATCTTGACACGGCGTAGTATCCCGGTGGATGTCCATTTGAGTATTCTCTTACATAAACCAACGCCTGCCTGAACCCAACGACTCAGAGCCATTCAAAAAATTTCAAGAGCCCGAATGCGAATTGGAGGGGATATGAGATAAGCAAAAACGAGAACGGATTAACAAATCCATGGCGGAAGAGCGCCCGCGGAAGGTAAGTCTGACTTCACCAATGTACAGTAACTATGCTCACAGCCCCTTTGAGTAGCAGTGGCGTGCCCTATACCCCCAAGCTTGCTAACAAAGGAAATAGAAACGAAAATACGGAGACTACGTTCGGTTGCCCTACTCCGTATCTCCACACGACAATCAGGCACACCAATGTATACTTGGCCAGCCTTTTGTTCGTGTCGTACGAACTGGGAAGAAACGGGCGGGCAATGCGATCGAACCTCATACATCCCACCCCACTCCAATGACTGGCGGCGTCTGCCTGCGAAGTTGCTAAGTACGACGCGATGATCTGAGTTTCCTGCAGTTTTGAAACTCCACAGATAGCCGTTTGATGTGGAGAAGCAAGTGGGACTGGCGACGGTGGACCTTGAAGCTTGAAGCTTGAATGTTCGAGCAGGGATCGATGAGTAAGGGAGGATGATTTTGGAGAAAGACGAGGATCGGTACATGGTGTCAATGATCTATATGTTTTCCCTTTGCCTTCCTCTTTCCTGTTGTTTCGTTTCTGTATTCGATGTCGTTGATCGCCTCAAATGATTTTTGAAAACTAGTAGAAAGAAACGAATCCGATACAAGACCGATATGATGCCTATACACGATATACGTGTAAACTGTATGGAATAGAATTGGGAAATGAAGATCTAATTCGCAGTAAACCACGCATCACGCCCCCATACCGACTCACAAGCCCTGACTTCGGCCCCCTCCACTGTGACTCGTCGAATGTATCTCGCGAGAGCAAAAATGGCCTTCTATTCGGTCGCCAACGTCTCCTCGATCGTTCAAGTCGCTCCATCTCGTACGGCCCGATCCTCGTCCAGGATACATAGGGCAACCGCCTGATAGGTGTCAGAACCATGGGATACATACATCGTCTTCTAGAGCAGCCGCGGGTTGTCATATGGGATATATGGGGCCCTATCCAAGTATATCTCCCTTCTGCGCGTCGATGAGGAATGAATTTGTGTGCCGGTCTGGAAGATTCACTGGCCAGGCGACGAGGATAGAACGCCGACTCGGACAGGAATATCCATGCCAGTATCAGAAAATGATATATACCTGGGCGCGCTGTTATTATTAGAGGTGCATCAAGACAGATGGAACTAAAACTGACCATGTACGCACCATAGCACTGCCGCTCTCCATCATAAAGCATCGCTCTGCCCGCCCACCCCTCTCATTCATCCCCAGGCCTCGGGGCCATCATACACGTAACACAATCATCGAGATCGATGAGGTTCACGGGATCGTGGGTAGGCGCCGTTCGAGTGAGGTATCCAGTCGTTGCGGGCAAGCGCGGGTTAAGCCACATGAAGCATCAAGATCGCTACTTGGATATGACTAGCCAGATGGACGTCGCTGCCCAATGGCAGTCCTGTTCGTCATGTAGAAGGGATGGAGGTGGTAGGTCTTTTTTCCCTCGCTAACGCCAACGAGAGTATGTCACTATGTAGGATTCTCACTCGATGAGGAGATGGGGTGACTTGCCAAGAAACCACTGACCATGTGAACAAATACCAGTAGTTGTTTTCCCGAACCAAACGCCTTCGCTGACCTTGCTCGCCGCCCTTCTGAACAGGCGTTCCCGGGTCCCGGTCAACCTCAACACTGCGAGGTGGATATTGAGACAGAAGTAACAGGGTGATTGAGGGCGGGCGAATGGGACTTCCATAAATCGAAAGAGAAGTTCACTTCTGCAAGATCTCCGCCTTGGATCCAAGAGGTACACGTGGCCGCTGTTGAAGGTGTGATGATAGACTACGGCGATGAGGAGGAGGAGGACTGACCAGGTAACTATTCCCTCGCTTGGGAGCTCTTTTTCTGCGTTATCCCTCGTGCCGTGCCCCATCACTTTTCTCGATGATTCTTGTTTGAGAAAACGGGAGACGGCGGTCGCAACTAACAGGCGCCGTCGTGTATGCATATGTGAGGAGGGGGAGGGGGAGGGCATGTAAAGTGGGATGAGGATAGGCCAGAGCGAAGCGTGGATTATGCAGACGCAGAAGACCCATGGCCTGTCCTTGACGTGTGCCGTTAATTAAAGACGCCTTAGCTGCTAGCCCGCAAACTCCAAGGATATGTTCTCGCTTCGTAAGGAAGGAATCGACTACTGCACGACAAGGGATGAGAGGAAGGCAGGACGGGATAAGATCTCCGCGGGTAGGGCAGATTCGAGGTTGACACGTTGACGAAAGAAAGAGGAGTTGTGTGATAGGCAAGGAGCGACGGTAGACGCCAGCAGGCCTGCGGAAATAAAGACAATGAATGAACGACAAGGTGTTGGAAAAAGGAAGGAGAAGCTACAGAGAAAAGGGACAACTGAACGACAGAACTCGTCACCGAAAGCCACATCCAGTATGAAATAAGAAGCTCACCTGCATACCGTTAAAAAGGAAGCCGCACATACACTATCGTGACTCCAGAACCAACTTTCTAATTAGAAATATCGCATTTTGATATGACAAGACATGAGAAGACTCGGAGATGGTGAACAAGCAAAACGCGCATCAGGGCCGCTCCCGAACCAAACAACCCAAAACCACCCGGTTATCCGTTGACAGCGAGTTGACACTGGACAGGTTGGTGGTTTTGCTTGGAATCTTGCTTCGAGTCCTGGAACAGTGGGTAGGAATATCACAAAAATCTTCGCAATTGGTCTCAAATATGCTAAATTGAATAGAGAGAAATATCACGATTTTCGGCCTCTCACATATACTATTTTCGTACAGAGATGGGTGAGAGCTTCCCGGGCCTACTTTTATTGATCTCTCTCATTCTATCATGCTGTCGGTTTCTTCTACCACCACCACCACTGCGATATACCCGATCTTCGCCAGCTTCATGTATCCTTCAAAGAATGTACATTCAGCCTCACTACACCTTCGCCCGTCCTCGTCAAATACGGTGCTGGTGCAGAAAGAAAGCCATTGCCGTTGGGGAATCCCTTAAGCAAAGTCGATAGTGGAGACCCCTGGCGTTCATTTTGTTGCACGACCTTTTGAACTTAACTTCATTCTCGTTTTCCCCGTGTTGTTTGTGGCTCTCACAGTAGTTTCACTTGGCTCTCGCTGACATTTTATCTGTCTCAAAACGAAGACAAAGATGCCGCATTACACCAACCCGCCATCTATCCACCCTCAACCTAATTAGGTGCTCATCCGCCTCATAAATCCTAATTAAAAACCCTTCAGGCACGTTACGGATAAATTTCAGAGAGCTTGTGCACAAGAGAATATTTAAAAAAAATCATCCTAGCAAATATTCCACCGTCAACTATTTACGCCGCAGAAGTGATCGACCATCGTTTTTGAAACGGTTGTGAGAACCCTTTCCAAGTCAGAGAGTGCGTTCTCCATCTCTTCTAATCTCTGCTCTCGTCCGTTAACACAATTGAATGTGTTCCAATCTCCCGTCCCAATTTTTTAACGAGATTGAATCCAGCGTTCACAGATGCAATATTTTTCGGATGAGCCCCACTTGGCCCATATTCTAGGTCGAGCATATCATCAATATTTCGCGTCAACTGCTGCTTCGCCACATCCTTCTCTGTGGAGAATATCTAGTGGAACATCAAGTCATGTTCGAGTGCCACCTTGAACTTTTCATACCTGTTTGGAACTTATAGAGTCAGAAACCACATTACGTTGTGGACGATAATTTGTGCGGCAACGCACAACCTGCTTCACTCCTGAGGCGTCCAGACTCGACGGACGGAACTATCAAAATGACTTTGAGAGCGCTTTAGTGAGCTCATCAGACTTCATTGCTGCACGGAGAGCGTGGTAGAGGAGGTCGAGAGTCCAGATGTAGAATATATGTCGCTCCTGGTAGAAATCCTCTGATTGGATCCCTTCGGAATATCACATCTGGTGTGATCATCGGAGGCTCTGGGAAAATGAATATTTTGAGGTACCTCGTATCCGCTGCCTCCATAACCATGGCGATCGCTTTGACTTCGTTTCTCAGGCGGCAAAAAGATTGTCCTGCATTTGGGGATTGTCTGGGTCCTGACGATGTAGGTACCGTATACATGAAAGGGCAATACGGGCAAAGCCGATGAGACAGGATAGGCTCTGGAATAAGCGTCGTATTTTCATCCAGGTGTCCGAACATTGTCCCAAGCATGTCATCAGCCCTATTCCTATTCCGTTGAACGAGGATCTATTCGTTGCAAACAGGAGTGCTCACCTAATAAAATATTGGAATCTCGTTTAGATTCGAATTCCTGGACTTCAAAACTATACACAAAGTGGGTATTTTGAAATCCTAGAATCTCACGAACGGACCAGCCATTTGCAATGGATGAGTGATTTCCTGGGGGAATAAAGCTAGGACTCAAACCAAGAAATCTCGCACCGGAACTACTTAAATATCCACCTTTGGATGGTATATTGTACGCATACACTGGAGCAGTTGAATAAAAAATTGAATACCTTCGATTTTTCTCAGTGCTGGGAAGCAAGGGTTCTGTCCACGACTCCGTCGTCGACATTTTCCTAGTCGGGAAGTCAGGGTTTTTCACGGGATGCACCCGGACCGTGCCCCGACATCGACTTTTGCCACAAGATCACGCGTGGCAAAAGTCGATATCGGGGCACGGTCCGAGGTCAGCAAACATAGCGTTTGCAGATTTTTGAAAATTGAGCTCACTGTGCAATGTAATAACCAACTGGCCCTAGCTCTATTTGTGAGGAAGTCCATGGTAGACTCCCGAAATAATTTAGACTCGGATAGGATGAGATATGAATAGAGAATCACTGTCCCCATATCCTCCCCTTAATAAGTTTAACGGCTGTTAATCTGTTACTGGCGCAGCAGCGTTGTGTACCTGGGGGGCCTCGAGAACCACTGAATGAGGTCAGTTTTTCTGGGGAAATAGAGACACTGGGAAGTGATTACATTGCACTATCTATCCTTATTCCGCCGAAAAAAGATTCCTTCGTTTCAATACAATATTGTAATTTTGAAATTCTGCCCTTAGATTCGGATTTCTCAACCTCGAAACTATATATAAGGTGGGTATTTTGAAATTCTAAAATCTTATGCAGGGAACAGCTATCTCTTGGTTGTTGCCTTGTTGTCGTTTCCGCTGAGGAGGATTGTAGGTGAGTTCAATCCTCATTTTCATGCCGCTGTGTTGAGTCGTCCAAGTATAGGTGCCTGATCATCGTCAGGCAGGCTACAGGATTGGTAACGGTAAGTACCTCATTGGTCGGAATGTGTTCTAGACTCATCGTCTCTTGTGGCTCCCGTCTTCAATCATCCCTTCTTGTTAATATTATATGTGCCCGATGGTTTCAAAAGCCTAATCGACATGTTGTGCTTACGAACTCATCTAGGTAAGTCAGCTGTTGCTCGTCAACGGTCAGATTGTGTGCCAAATCGATGACTAAGGATTGGATGGCATCGCCAAAGGCAAACGCCAAGGTCGCCCTCCATGTGCCTCTCACAAGTGTAATACCCAAATGAAGAACTGAACGGGCGTTGATTGGATGGCCCTAGACTCGACGCCAGTCTCCTTGGGTTCTGCTTTGGTTCTGCTTCCTGGAGGCGGATGATGTAATGGGCATGACACATCAATTTTATACTGATGGCCCGGGCCGGACCTGGATATATCCGTCCAGGTGGTGGTATCGAGCCTAGGATGGCCCATGCATTGAGAAGCTCACTGCTGCGCCTGCTACAGGTGTATACGGAGATGAAGAACCGAACGGCCGTTCCTGGCACGCATTTAGAAGCTCACGGCTGCGCCTCTCATACATATATATCCAAATGAAGAACTGAACAGCCGTACTTGAGAGTTGAGACTCATTCACGTGCCAACAAAAAATGATGGTGAGTGTGTACTTGCGTTCGGAGAAGATCATTACCATCCTGAATACCATAAGATGGCTCAGATCGAAGCATTTTGGTGCAGCACATCTACCTGGGACCACCCCATAACTTTGCTCTTTCGTATCTCCTAGATCCTACGCTTCAAGGCTTCAACACAGGGCTACCTGGACGTATTTGAATATCGGTTTGTAAGTCACGGCATTGATACTAGCACCTATTCCACCAGAGTTCGCCTTCTAGAATCCAGATCCCAATTCAACGATGAAAGTCAATTTCGTCATCCCCTTGCTCAACTTGGTGCTTTCCACGGTCTTAGCAGTGCCCACCAACCAAACTTCTTTGGTACCAAGATCTATCCCCGCTTGGCAATTCTACCCTGGTGCTACCGCAGCGCAACATCAAACCGAGTTCAACAAATTGTGGGCAGCTGGGTACCGGATGATTTCTCTGAGTGTTTATGGCCAACCTCCCAACCATCTTTATGCCGCTGTCTGGGTACAACGCTCTGGGCCAGTGTATTTCGCCATTCACGATGCCAGCGCCTCAGCATACCGATCCTTTTTTGACAGCCATTACCCGGACGGATACGTTTCCACCATAGTCACCGTCACTGGGCCACCGTCTGCGCCAATATTTGCCGGCGTCATGGAACAGAACGGGGTGACCAACTGGTACCAGAGGTGTGAACTGACGACTAGTCAGTACACGATGGAGTTGAGCAACGCGCAGGCCAATCATTATATCCTAAAGTCATTTGCAGAATATGGCTCCTCTTCAGATCGACGATATTGTGGTGTATGGTATTACAACGACCAGTGGGACAAATACACGACTTTTGTGGACGAGTCCTATGGCGCGTACCAGACTACATTCGATGCCGAGACGACAAAGCCCTTCTGGCGACCATCATATCTCTCTGTTTCCGAGGACCACCAAATTTCATCTACTTTTATCGATACCGATGTCGGAACATGGGTGGCTAGACACGGAATGACTGCAAGGGACCTTCAGTCAGAGTACGAGACCCAGAATGCCGCCGGTCTGTACCTAATTCACCTACAAGGAGGCGGTACAGGATCGAACGCCAACTTCGCTGCTTTATGGGCGACTCAGGATATTCCAACACCTAGGACCTGGCGAGTCACTGGAGGCGTCACCGGTTTCAAGAACAACGATGCGGCTTCATCCCAAGCCGATGCTTTGATGCAGGCTTTCATGAAGGCTAATGGTGTCCGACAAGCTCAATTTACTGTCGGTTACAACGGGAATATCCTTCTCCAGAAAGGCTACTCATGGAGCGAGGCCACCCGCCATACAACAACGACCAAGGACGTATTCCTCCTCGCTAGTATCAGTAAAGCCTTCTTGGAAGCTACAGTCCAGACACTGTACGATAGCAAAAAGCTTACCCCAGCCACCCTGGTCTATCCCCTCCTCGGCTACACCAATACACCTGACCCTCGTCTCCAAGATATCACCGTCGACCAACTCCTAACCCACCTCGGAGGCCTCGATGACATCAAATCTGGCTTCGACCCCACTTATAGCATGCGTGAAATTGCCACTGCGGAAAATACAGGCGCAAACCCAGTGACCATCAAAAACATCGTCGATTATATGTCTCGCTACACACTGGACTATGACCCTGGGACTGAACCCGGCGCGTATTCCAACTACGGATATGTACTCCTCAGCTACCTCATTGAGCACGTCACGGGAATGGCGTACTATGATTACCTTTCTTCCGCCGTCTTGAAGCCCGGCGGATATGACGTCAGGCAATGGCCTACGAGTCCGAGCGCTCATGTCAATGATCCCATCACACAGGAATCGAGTGATACGGGCTTGAATGCGGCTACGCCGCAGAGTCAGACCCTCATTGCGGATATCTTTGGAGGGGATGATATGTACAAGGATGATTGTTATGGGTCGGCGGCTTTAGCTGCTTCTGCGACGACTTTGGTGGATTTCATTCACTCACATGGTGTGTGTACTTAACTTTTCTTGCACACAGTAGCTAACGAACAACCTGGACAGCCGTCTGGGGAATAGGTCCCCGGGCCCCAAATTTTGCTCGCTCAGGCAGCACGCCCGGCAGCAGCACATTTGCTGAATCCCTCGCCAATGGTTTCGATTGGTCTGTAACAGTCAATACCCTTGACTTTCCGCCCTCGCCCCCGGATCAGGACCCTTTTATCAACGTTTTGTGTAACGTCACTATTCGGGGATTCCTGGATGCGAATCCTGTCGCTTGATTCTCGGATGGGAAAACAAAAGTGGGTGTTTTGGTGTTTTTTTGTTGGACCAGCTCTGAGATCCATGATTCGGAAGACACTTCCCAGAGTAGTACATTTGCGTGGACTTTGTTATGACTTCAACGTATATACTTTGACATATGTATTCACGGAGATTAAATAACGGTCATTATTTTTTTCGAGAGCCCTTTTCAATTATCCGAGAAGATCAACTTCAATGCCTTATATTCTTAATGGCGATAAATAGCGGTGAGTCCTAATCAAGCCTCCATCATCTTCAACTCTTGGGCCGACTATGAGAACACGCACACTTTGATAACACATTGAACCACCAAGTCGGTATGCGTCTGAATGCAGATAATAACCCCGCCATATTACTGAAGCAGATTGGAGAGAAGAAGGTGGAGAGGTATTGAGTTAGACGATGATGAATGGCGATCTTAAGACTCAGTAATTTTGGAACGGGACAAAGAGCGCGATGCAAAGGGGGGATCAGGTAAGCTAACGACATCCCGCTATTGAATACACAGCATTTTACTCAACAAAATCTCCGATTTCAGGTCAACAGCTCTTTCGAGTCCACTGGTCATCAGCATCGGCGGCGGCGGCGGCATATTGTCGTTACCCACAGTTCGACGTCCTCGCATCTTTGTCAAATTCCAAAAAAAAGCCGGATTCCTGATTCCCCATGTCATTACCTGGACGACAAAGTCCTTTCTATTTCGCCATGTCTCCCCGCGTCGTTCCCCCTAGCCGCCTCCCCCCCTTCCCCCCGCCCCTTCCCTGGGTCTCCAAACCCCGCTCAAAGACTCATCATTGACCAAACATCTTTTATCTGCGTATTCATCATAGTCGGAGACAACCTCATGTCCGCCTGGATCAACCTACTCCATACCTGAAACTTAGTCGTGAGGCACATTCCAGGCAGTTTATATGGCTTCACTGAGAAAAAGGGGTCGGCCACCGCAGAGAAGAGGATGAGCGAATAAAAAGGGCAAGACAAGGCCGCGATTCAGTGCCGAGTTCGGTACATATGGGACAGGACCCAGATGGGAGCGAACATCGACAAGAGAGAAGACTTATGCGCAAATGCAGTGAAGGCGGTATGTAGATATGTTCTACTGTAAAAGTGAGCACGGTAAGTGATTGTGAACTATCGGGAGGTGCGACACTGAAGTGCTTCTTTGTAGCACCCACCAAACTAAAAATTTTCATTTCCCCCCTTCGACATTGTCGTCTTCGTCATGATCATTAACTACAGTGTAGCATGTACGCATCAGATCCAGTACGCTTCTAATTAATTGAAGTATATTTCAAACTTGTTGACAGAGATTTGCACTTACCCGCATCGAAGAGGGATACTCCAGGGCATGGGTGGGAGATAGAAAGACCAAACATCGGGTGTTGGGATGATGAACTCACTGCCCGTTTGTTCGTTGCAGTTCACAGTAGCCCCAGATATTAACATATTCTATGTAGCGATCACAAGCTTCATCTTCGCAGTGGGGTTATGAACGTCCAGTGGTCCCGCTCCATCGCATCTGCCAGCTTCGCAGACTGGGCACAGCTAAGGTCTTCTCCAAGGTGCCGCTCCGGGTCGAACGTGAATCTTAAAAAGTATCCTCAACATTCTTGGTCGTGAAGGGCCCATGGGATATGCTGGGCCTTGTTTTATGTACTCGCTAACGATGATGTTTTTGTCTAGAATACGTGGAATGCGAAGTCAGTGAGGGAATATTGGGGTGGAGTGACAAAGAAACACTCCTCGCTGCTTATTCTCTCTTCCCAATCTGGCGTTCGCGGTGCCATCCAACGCAGCCGTAAAGGTCACCTATTCCTATTCCGCCGAAAAAAGATCTATTCGTGCAAACGGGAGTGTTCGCCTGATAAAATATTGGAATTTCGAAATCCTGTCTTTAGATTCGAATTCCTCAACTTCAAAACTATACACAAAGTGGGTATTTTTAAAATTTAAAATCTCACGAAGGGAACAGCCATTTGCAGTGGATGAGTAATTTTCTGGTGGAATAAAGCTAGGCTGGGCTAGGATAGCCACTCCCTTCCCCAATGTCGACTAACCGCGAAGGAGAACGGTCTTTTCACGCTCTTGATATCCGCCTCCACGTGTGCAGCGCCAGCGCCAGAGGTGGGGTGCGTATGAGTAAGCTCACCAACAGGTGAAGCCCTCCCTCAGCATCAGCTCTGAAAGCGTAGCGCTCGCCGCTCGGAATGGGCCTCTAAATTTCCAACTCTTGCCTGTCAATGTCATTGGAAATATAGAGCATCTGACGGTCTATTGATGAGTTGGAACACCTGATAAGATAAGATAAAGCTTATCATTATTCTAATTAGACCCCCATTTATAGGTAGGATACATAGGGTGATTTGCATGGTAGGTTGGGTATGGAGTTCGTTAGGGATCTAGCTTTGGTGCGATGCGAAGGTATGCGCTGGAAAGGTAGGCCACACTCGAAAACACAACATATAGTGTGGATGGGTAGATACATGACGCGAGTCCAAGAGAACGGGATCCAAAATGGAAAAGATTTACGACGTCAGCCACGACGTCAGCCACGAAGCCACCAGCCCAAGAAGCTTGAGGAATCCCAGTATACATGCCAGAAATGATGGGTCACGTCAAGTTGTCATCCGGCGATCCAAGATCTAGAAGAATATAAATATCAGTGCGAACGTTAGTGTCAATCAAAGGAGAAATCTACCAAGTGCCTCCGCGACACCGTTGCTCACGAGACTTGGCACGACCGAAATCCCTAACAAATCCAACAAACCACCTGCACCCATACTCGTCGGCTGACCACTGGTGGCCTGTCTAATACTGCCCTGCCATGCCGAGGTAACGTCATGGCCTCCATTGTGGATGGGCGCGATGAAACCCCAGCATCTGAGAGCGACGGCAGCGGCGGTGATAGTGGCGGCTACGAAACCAGTGAAATAATTGCGAGGTGTTAGCGAGAGGCGTACGAAGGGGAGGCGAGCAGGGTGTTTACGGGCGTTAGAGCTGCAAAGGCGACCAGTGGATGATGCTACGATGTCCGCCCAGGAAAGGCTGAGGATGGTGGGGTTAGAATCCAAATTTGAAACAAAATTTAACTAGAATGGACTTACATCAAAATGACGACGGTGGCGATATCTTGGGGGACAAGGATAGTATAGAGCTGACTCCTAGAATATACCACGCGATGCTATTCACGGAATCCTGTATTGAGGATGAGTCATGTGGAATGTGATAACTGGGAATCACGCACCCGCTCGCTTTCGAGCATTAACAACCCTCGAAAAATGTTGTGTTGTGGCCACCAGGTGTGTAAAGGCTGGTTTCGGTGGTTCGTTGGACCTCAATCTTTGCGCCTATAATGCCAAGTTGGTAACACTAAAGGAGAGCATGGTAATTATCACCAAGGGTGTGAAATTAGGGGAGCGGGGTGGCTTGGGGTACATGCCGGTGAGCCTGGCCCCCGCCACCAGTGCCTATGGGCGAGACTCCGCAGGTAGGGGTATAGGCAGGTAGAAGCTGCGTCAATGCCTTTGGGTGAGGCTCCGCGCGCAACTTCACCACCGCAAGCTCAGGCTTGCCCGAATTCCACGCGACGAAGGCCTGCATTAAATTGCAGCGGTGCCGTGGGTAAGACTCTGAGTGCAATTTTCTGATTGGCGGCCAGACCGGCGGGGGATGGAGTGAGGGAAGGGTTATATGCATTGAAAATCGGCCAGGGGGAAGGGGAGAGCGAGGCGGTGGCTGCGGAAGATGTGCAGTAGGAATTCTCGCCCCGCAAGGCAGGGGGGTGTTGGGTGACCATGAGGAGTTGTTGATCGTGCTCGCTCATTGATCGTGTTTGTTGATTTATTGATTGTTGATGCGTCGTTGACACGTGACATATTTTCTATTTCTCGGAAGATTGAGCTTCTGTCCCTACCCATCATGTCTTCGTCCACGCACCATAGCCGACTCTTAAGGGTTTCGGCTAACCCCCCCCAAAAAAATGGCACTTCTGTCCCGGGAGGTCGTCAAGGATTGTCAGGCAGGGAAAGAACAAGGGTGCGTGCGAACACTGGTCAACGCAGACGCAGACACTTCCAATGATCATAGACTTCTCCGTATCCACCTCTGCCCTTGATGAACGAAGGTACTGAGCTGGACGTGGAGAAGCTTATCGCCAACCTGCGCGCCGATGCTGCATTGCGGATTTGGTACATTCGGACACACAAAGTCGAAAATGCCCCACCGCGATGGGTTGTTGAACCAGGCTCGAGGTTGAGGTTCAAGTCGGCGAAGTCCGGCTCTGTATGGGGGGACGTCTTTGTTCCTCATGCTCCCAAAGAGCAGTATACCCAGTATTACTCTATCGCCGAACTTCCTGATGCCATATGATTTTCCCCTTATTTCTTCTCTAATGATAGTAATTATCAACCATGGGGCTTCTTTGGTAATTAATATTGTTTAGGGTTGAATGAGGTGCAGGTGGCCGTGGAGATGGCAGGTGTTAACGCAACCAAAGCCACAACTTTATAGGATAGAAATTCAAATTGAGAGCGCATCAATGACATTAACAAGTCCTATGTGAATGAAATCCTCCACCGCCCCCCCGTCTTTGCGTCCATACGACACTGCCCAAGAAGGACATTGTAAACCCTCTCTGGTGTCAAAAAATTGCGAAGTTCAACGAACGAGGTGGGGAGCCCGGAGGAGTGGAATGATGTTTAGTACATGGAGTTCGATCAAATCGCGTCCGAGTCAATGATTGTATAGAAATGCGCTTGTCATGTATTGGAAATTCGGGATAACCGAGGGACACGGTGTTCGAGGATTGCCGACCTGATGGTAGATCTTGTTGAGTCGATAATGAGCAGTGGCTGAATGAAAAGGAGGATGAAACTTACGCCGAGGTGCCAGACGATACTGCCGATTTTTGCAGAACGGTGTGGGTAGCGCTTTGAATACCGAAAGGTTAGTGAGCTCGCGGACTTGCCAAGGAGGGGCTAGGGAAGGGGCGGAACGATCAGAGGATCCTATCAGATAACGATAATGTAGTTAGAAAAAATGCGTAAATACTTACTCCTCTGAAAGTCTCTTACGCAAGAAAAAATTCGCTTTAAGCTGCTAGGTCACTCGCTTTCGACAAACGTGGAGACATCCTCGAACTTAATGACATTTAATCCATCCCAGTGTTGTATTCCGAAACCTGGACTGGTGGCGGCGGTTCCTCAGGAAGAACCTCGAGATAAGTCAGGACGAGGGCACCGACGGTCCAGAGAATGAAGGCAGGTGCTGGGAGTTTGAGCGATACTGGGCAAGGGCGACGCGCTGTTGCAGATGTGGCTGGAGGTCCTGGAGTCTACATCTGTGAAGCGTTAGACGGCCGAAAGCTGTTCGAGTTGTGACTGCACCAGTACTTCTTGGCGATTGGTAAATCGCTGGCGCCTGGTCTCGAAGCTCATCAAAGAACAAAAAGAAGAGGTAACGATGTTGTATGCCTGGCGCCTTCGCATTCTTTCGAAAGGGTACGCTATCTGTAACCTCTTCGTCTCTGGGGGTCAAAATCTTGCAGCTGCTATTCCTTGGGATGTGCTTCAGGCTGTGCATGTTCTTCGTTGTCGTACTAATGGTAGATCGATAACGATTACTGGTCCTGACAGTATGAATGAAGGGCGAAACTTACCCAGAGGGATTAGAGCCACGGTGATGGCGCCTTGAATCAAAGAACGCGAGCCCGTCTGGCGACGGTGGCGGCGGCGAAAGAAGTAGAGCTGTTGGTACCACAAAAATCACATTAGTAAACAACAATAAGACAGAGGGTCGGCCAACCTATTCCTACGAGCCTAGCACCCAGACGGGAGAAAGGGGAGATGCCCTTGGTCTAGCTGGGGGCTGAAGCGTTCTCGATGGAGTTGCACAAGTCATGGCTTCGCCTGTGTGAAATCACCGATATCATACATCGAAATCGGCAGGAAGCGGTATGGAACAATTCCGGGGGTTTGAAAATGAAAAATCCATCTCGGAGACAGTTAGACAGGGCAAAATCGAGATCAAGATACTTCGTACCTCGCTGATAATGTCTGCTGGCGTTTCCAGCTCCTAGATCCCCTTTTTTTTCGAACAGGCACATCACCTTCAGGTCTTCCTCGCTGTCATTGCGCATGGTGCCTTCGAGATTGACGCATGAAAGGTCGTTTTATCATGCATGTGATCGCGGTTTTGCTGATGGTAAATCAATAAGTATCAATGGTCGTGGCAGCAATGACTGGAGAATGAACTTACAGAGGGACGGGTTTAGAGCCGTATTTGGAGTTTTGAATAAATGGCGGTTGGTTGGTTCTCCAGCTAGTGAAGGCAGGTAATGAAAGAAGCGGGACTGTAGATGATACATTAGAAAACGACAAAGCAAAGTTAAAGAATGCGTACTCACCCAGCCAAAGGACAGACCAGTGCATCACTAGTAGCATAGGGCCCTGAGAAGGGTAGATTACTGTGCCTTGAACTGTACATACGTAAATCGCTGGTGACCTCGTTTGGCAGAGTTTCCCATCGTGCCTTCCCGTGGCCGTATTTCTGGACCAAAATCTCAGCACCCTGATGGCGGAGCCAGAAGGGAACTTACTGTGTGCGCAGTGCTCTGCTGGCGTGGCCAGAGGAAGAGACAAGCGACAGTAAGCAAATACTGAGACAAGGTGACGCACCATTATCAAGCACATGCCGAAACCATCTCCGACTCGGCCTCTGCTGGAACCCCAGCACCAAGAGGAGAACAGCACCTGAATGACAATGGCAAGGAATGAGCGAAGCTCAAAATAAAAGAGTGGCGGAGCCAAGGGAATGCGGCGGAGCCGAGATAAGTTAGGCCCTATGCGCAGAGGCCTATGAAAATGTTCCTTACCTTCGGAACCCACATTTACTACGACCATTTTACGAAAGGTGGATTTAGATGTGGGTCAGGCCGTATGGTTGTCACAAATTGAAACCAGTGGCAACGGCATTGGAACGGCCGTTGTCACAGAAAACCGTTGTAACGGGTTTATTAAAAGTCCGACATTGCTGGGATAGGGCCTTCCTGATCTTCCAGCCTTGTTGCGTACAACTCCACAAAGTCCTCAAGGAACTCTTCATATTCCCCTGTAGGTTCTACTTCCTTTTCAGGGGTATTATACCCAAATAAATGTGGTAATTCGTCACCCTGCAGGTCCCACATGTTATATGCGGACCACAAATATCTGGACAATGTGAGGTGGTACCATTTCCGGATCCTAAACCTAGGATTCCTTAAGCACTCATGCAAGAGGTTTGTTTCTAACCCCAATGCATTATCTACAACTTGGTAAGTCTGGATTTCTTCATCCCAATTAAAGTCGAAACGCAAAGGAATAACTTTGCTCTCCCAGGATCCAATTTTCCTGTACTCATTCTCAGACTTTCCCATCTCAAGGACCCATTTTGCATGGTGTGCGAGTAGGTCTTTACTCTTAGGTGCTTTCCGATGCCATCTTGGCAATGGTTTAACTCGGACACGGGTATCCTGAGTACGTTTTATTGCGTACCATCTTCCAATGAGGAAGTCCTCGTGTGTAGCTAACTCCTTAGGTATAACTTGACTCAGAAGGTTCAGTAGGAGCATGTCGCCCTCCTGAGGCGTCCTCAATGAGCTTCTCCATGTCCTTAGACAGTGGTGTAGTGTCTCGGGGCTTTCTGTTTCTCTTATCCCTCTTAGACGACTTCTTGTGTTTATCATAGATGTTTTGAATTTCCTGACGTACTCTTTCGAGTCGCAGACATTCTATATGCACATCATCAAATTCATTATTACGATTATTAGCAGCGGCTTCCTCTAATAGGGCCTGCTGCGTCTCCTGATTGATCTCCTCTTCATCGAGATCGGCATTGCCCCAATTCCGGGGGTCAATATTCTTCCCCTTTGAAGTACTCGGTTCGACGGGGGTCATTTCAGTATGTTCGGGTTCCAAAATTTACCAAACTTTTCCATCAACCCGCCTTCCATAGCAAGGATGTTCTCCTGGGCTTCGCTCACAGCGGCCCAGGCATCTTCCAAGGTGGCGTCCCGCTCTTGGGTTCGTGAGGAGTCCAAACTGCGGGATCTCCTCGGAATGTTTGCAGTGGAACCAGGAGCAACCTCCTGCATTCCAATCAGGCCAGCCACCTCCTTGAGGGTGCTCCCATTCCCACCACGTGAGACTGCAGCTTGGACATTGCTAACCGCAGGACCTGACTCAGTCCTCACTGCATCGCCAGTATCACTAGCAACTGCAGTTACCTGTGGTTGGGGTCCAGCCCTCCCACACGGAGTGGTGTTATCAGGCATTTCCGAAGTAGCTGACAACTCACCAGTGGTTTCTTTTCGTCCGGCTTTGGTAGCAGCCACAACCGCTACACGTTGGGATGAAGTTCGTTGAGTGTTTGTGTTGGGGGTCATGTCGACAGCGGCCATCCTGGAAGTCTTGGTTGATCAGACTGAGGGGAATCCGAGGGGATGTGTGAAAATTGTCGACGTCGGGTTTTTTCGGCTAGTACTGTAGTCTAGTAGAGTATACTGTACTATTACGACCGATCGTTCATGGGGTATGACATATGACACCAATTGTTCACTGGGTTAGGTGTTCAAATCTCCAAGTGACCGATGACTGGGAAAAAAATTGTTCACACCATAAAGTAAACCCAAAAATTATGGGTCATACAGAGTCAGGTTACCTGTTTTTCGGGGGAGCTGCCCTCCGAGTTTATCAATTAAGCAAAATATTCCAAATATAGACGAAATTGGGGAAATTTTTCATTTTTAGCCTATTTTCGGTGCACTTTGAGGATGTTCATAGGACCAAATGACATATGACAAGTTCCAAATTTGTTCAGTTCACAACCCTTCATGACATATGACTGAACGATCGGTCGTAATAGTACAGTAGATTCGAGTAGTTTGGTTCTGTCAAAAATATGTGATGAGAGCGTGAAGGAACAAGTCTCGGCACACGAGAACCTCAAAAAGACAGGTGTAAACAGTCGATTCAAAGTCGGAAAAAATACTCTACGTAGTTACGGTTTTTATATATCTGATAAAGGATGAGTAATCTAGAATGAGTAAGATACGAGTATGCGTGATCATAAGGTAGGCGGGACATGTACTGTACCCGTTACACAACCCCACCCCCGTGTGATGCTTGATGCTCTGATATGTAGTAGACGATTGAGCATGGATCGCTATTGTGCGCACACCCTCATTGGAGGGTCGTTCTCATCCTGCTCTAAAGCGATGACAAACATCTCAGGGCATATTTCTATGTGGCCGCGCTAGGTGTTGTGTCAACTTAGATATATCTGATACTAAATATCTTTCATTCCTGTCGACCGTTGGTTATTTATTCTCTCTATCTATTTTATTTTGAGAACAGAGAAGCTCGCGTCCGCAAATAGGCGTAGAGGATAACCTGGTTTCCATGGCACACTCTAATAATATGAAGAAAAAAATGGGGATTCTACTTGAGAATGATATTATTTTGCGCCCAAAAATCGCAGAACGTGTGCAGCTGATCACGTTAATTAAAATTCAGAAGAATAAAGATAGCTCTATGTCCTCCTCTTCCGTCTTCATCCCTTCATCCATTCTTATCACGCCGTACGTAACAGTTGAGTGCTAATCAGCTAGCAGCGTTGAACGTCAGTAAGTTCTTTCACTATTGTATCACAATTTCCTACTGGTCTCTTTTCTCCCCCCCCAGCTCCACCACCTAGTGTTTCGGAACCTCAGTCCTGTGCTTCGTGCTGCTGGCGAAGGTGTTATGATATGTTCACATACTCGCTGCACCAACCACCTCCCACTCTCACCACTCTCACCATTTCTGTGAGCTCCTGGGTCCGAATGCTGTCACAGCACTCACCACGCTCTCCGCCATTGTACCCCTTCTCCACTACACTCGCTGCCAGATCGCAGCTTGGCCTCCCCATGTATTCTGCCTCGAGCTTTGATCTGCTCGCTCTTCATCCTTGCCTGCGTCATGCATAGGCCATATCCCTATGTTGTCCTATGCCCCATCACTGTGGCTAGCAAACGCGGTTATACTGACTTACTGGAAACCAGTTCACGTCAACTACCTACGGGCAGTTCAAGTGACTGATATTTGAGCAGTTGTGCTGACCCCCGAAAAGGCACTTTTCCATGGTTATGGTGACTGCCTTTTGGGTAGTTATACTGACTCACTCAAAAGTAGTTGTAATGACTGTTATCTGAGTAGCTAACATTGTAAAAATTATTACTCCCAACATGAATTGAACCAGCGATCTCACATCAGCATACCAACACGCTTACCGCTGCACCACAGAGGCATTTGGTGAGAGACAGATTAATCTAATTATATAACAAACATTAGCGCATGTGACCACTCAGCGCCGTTTTTCGCACTAAGTCCCTCACTCTTATGCTCAAACCTCTATTTGCGTGTAGGGAGGTCCCCATACACTCTAAAAATCCACGAAAATTTCCAAAATATTTTCTCACCAATATAAAACATATGTACTATGCAGAGAGAGCCTTGAGCCCATTTCTGTGCAGAAAATCTGTCTTTATTCGAATTTAGGCAGAGAGAGCAGGAAAGAATGGAATGTAGGCAAGTCAATTCTTTACCAAATCTCTTGGATTCTTGAAATATACCAGGTAGATATATTTATTAAAGATATATGGGAGGATTAGAGGCATGCAGTAATTTTTTAAATGGGAAGTTATGGATTTATGTATTTGTACTGCGAAAGGGGGGAAAGGTTGGGGTAAAAGTATGCCAATTCTTCATCAAAATGCTTAATTCTTTTTGGAGTTTAAGGGAGTATCTCTATGACATCCTTTCCCTACAATACCAGAGGTCCGTGCTAATTTATTAAATGGGAAATTGGAGGTTTCTCCGATTTTAACAAGGGAAGGAGGAAAGGATGATGTTTAAGTGAGTCAAATCTTCATGGAATCACTCCATTTTTTAATATGTATGCATGTACATTTGTACTACTTGAATCCTACCAGACGAGAGGTCTGTGCATGCTTGTTTAATTGAAATCTATAAACTTCTTTGATTTTAGCACAGAGTGTGACAGTCACTTTTTAGACAGATGCACTGTCCTCTCATTGTCTAAATCTACTATAAAGGTGTGGGGCAGTCCGAGGGTCGATAAAATGGTGATATACTTTATCCCTAATCATGACTGTTCCACACGCAGTTGTTTTGACTGAGCAGGAGGTAGTTGGACCAATGACGTTACGTGTGACTACCTAAAATGGGTTTTGACTACTAAGGGCCTGTTCAGTAACTCCGATTCTCAAACAAATCAACGCAGATTTGTTCGGAGTGACCGCAGATCAGTGCGGAGTGACATTAGATAATACCATCAAACCCTTTGCCAGCAGTTCGGAAGACGTACACTTGTTCGGCCCTCCTTCGCTATAGGGCTGCGCACCGTGCCATTATGGTAGACGGCCGTGAGCTGACGGGCAGATGACGGGTATGGAACCGCCGTACCCGTACCCGTCTTGGGGCTACCAGATGGCCTACGGGTACGGGTATAACAAAGACGGCCTACAGCGTCCGTAAAACGGCCGTCAAAATACTGCAAATTTGGTAGTATTGATAATTGTGCTAGACTACTAGCTATCCTGTTTTTTGAGAGCAATACGCGCAAGGCGAAGACGATGTTTCACGAGCATAAGAACCCGAATTGTACCGGGCTGGAGGCTGGCACGACGAAGAGAGATGGTATCCCGCCCCCCTGAAAATATCCTCTCGACGGCCACTGCTGAACCTAATAAACTTGATCAGGAAAAGATGAATGAGAATTAGATGTTGGATGTGTACCTGGAATCGAAAATATGTCACAAACAAGGCGGTAAAGATTTGGGAACTGTGCACGCCGACCAAGCCACCATTTAAGTGGGTCACATGAATCAAAATCTTCACGAGGAAGCTTGTAGTACTCTTCGAGCTCATCAACCTCCAAGCGGTCCTTCTTCTGATACCTTGCGGTGAAGTTGACCTTTGTTGGTGAGCCAACTTCAGGTCCAACGGAGGACGTACTCCCTGTCGCGGACAGACCGGTGCCACGTTTAGCCTTGACATAGTTCTGTTTAAAGTATTGATCGAGACGCGAGCGAGAATCTTCAAGGTGGGTTAACAAATCCTCATCATCTTCGTAGTCTTCTTTTACCCCTTCGTAAGAGATTCGAGGATCGAGCACTAGAACAGTCAAAATGAGGAAAGAAGAAGCATTAGAGTCTTTGAGAAGCTTACGCGCCGCCCAAGTGTAAAATGGTGATTGGTCAAATCGGTAATAATATTCACTAAGCTTCAAATGAGTGTCAAGCAAACCTTTCTTCAATTGAGGTGGTGCTGTATCCGGTAGTTTGCGAAGAATTTCTTGAACGTGTTGTTGTAACCCGTGAAAAATGGCAAGGGTGGTGGAAAGCATTGGTTTCTTCGTGGTCGACATGTCAGTGGTCGCAGAACGAAATGCCTTCAACCAACTCGCAACTTGTGAGATAGCATCCCACTCGTCAGAGCTGAGTTCGAGGCCGCGGAGGTCACGGTTGCGGCTCACAAAATCATCGAGCTCATTGCGGTAATCGAGAGCACGACCTTGCCAAAATATAGCACTGTCAATAGTGCCTATCAACCTGATACAGGAATTCTAACTCACGAAGCATTTGGTGAGTGGATGACCATCGAGTTTTAACATCTAAAATGAGCATCAGGACAGCCCGCAGATCTTCTCCATCACTGCTCTTTATCG
>Ga0307513_10003176_pt1 | contig 22437 bp, 23 predicted proteins | sample 15_EM_MG_FD_202174 | JGI IMG/M metagenome (GOLD analysis project Ga0307513, IMG submission 202174) | Populus trichocarpa ectomycorrhiza microbial communities from riparian zone in the Pacific Northwest, United States - 15_EM | ecosystem: Host-associated > Plants > Roots > Unclassified | place... | reverse complement strand
CATGCTGGACGGCTCGGATGCGATCGCCGACTGGCCGCTGCTGAACGCCATGATCAACACCGCGAGCGGGGCGAGTTGGGTCTCCATCCACCACGGCGGCGGCGTCGGCATCGGCCGCTCGATCCACGCCGGGCAGGTCTGCGTCGCCGACGGCACCGCCCTGGCCGGTCAGAAGATCGAGCGGGTGCTCACCAACGACCCGGGCATGGGCGTGATCCGGCACGTGGACGCCGGCTACGAGTCCGAAGCCGCCGCGTCGGTGCACGTCCCGATGCGGAAGAACGCATGACCGCGGCCTTCGCGCGGCTCTGGGCCGAGATCGCGCCGATCGGCCGCGATGACAAGGGCGGCTATCTCCGGTACGCGCTGAGCGAGCCGGAGTTGATCCTGCGCGACTGGTTCCGCAACCAGGCGGACCGCCGGGAGATGCCGGTCACCGAGGACGGCAACGGAAACCTGTTCGCCTGGTGGGGCCGGCCGTGGGCGGCCGGGACGGTGCTGACCGGCTCGCACTTCGACTCGGTTCCGCACGGCGGCGGTTTCGACGGCCCGCTCGGGATCGTGAGCGCGTTCCTCGCAGTCGACCTGATGCGCGGCCGCGGGCTGCAGCCGGAGAAGCCGCTCGCCGTCGCCGCGTTCGTCGAGGAGGAGGGCGGCCGCTTCGGCGTGCCCTGCCTCGGTTCGCGGCTGTTGACCGGGGTGATCGACCCGGACGTGGCGGGCGCGCTGCGCGACGCCGACGGCGTGCGGTTCGACGACGCGCTGGGCGGCCGGCCGGCGGGACCGCTGCCGGTGCTGGGCCGCGTCTCGGCGGTGGTCGAGTTGCACATCGAGCAGGGCCGGGCGCTCTGCGAGGGGGACGCGCCGGTCGGCGTCGCCAGCGCGATCTGGCCGCACGGGCGCTGGCGGATGGACTTCGCGGGCGACGGCGACCACGCCGGCACCACCCGGATGGTGGACCGGCACGATCCGATGCTGACGTTCGCGTACACGGTGCTGGCCGCCGACAAGGAGGCGCGGCTGGCCGGGGCGCACGCGACGGTCGCCCGGGTGGCGGTGGAGCCCAATGCCACCAACGCGATCCCGTCGCTGGTCCGCGGCTGGCTGGACGCGCGCGCGGCGGACACGCCGACGCTGGACCGGCTCGTCGAGGCGGTCGTGAAGCGGGCCGTGGAGCGCGCCGGCCGGGACGGCACCCGGGTGGACATCGAGCCCGAGTCGGTCTCGCCGGAGGTGGTGTTCGACGCGCCGCTGGTGTCCCGGCTGGCCGGGCTGCTGGGCGGGGCGCCGATCCTGCCGACCGGGGCGGGCCACGATGCGGGCGTGCTGTCGGCGCACGTGCCGACGGCGATGTTGTTCGTCCGTAACCCGACCGGCGTCTCGCACTCCCCCGCCGAGCACGCCACCGAGGCCGACTGCGTGGCCGGTGTCGAAGCCTTGGCCAAGGTCCTCGGGGAGCTGACATGACGTTCCACGCCGAGTACGCCTGGATCGACGGCCGGGTGCAGCGCGACGTGCTCATCGAGGTGGCCGACGGGCGGTTCACCGCGCTCACCCCGGGCGCGCCGGGGGCGGCCGCCGCCCGGTTGCCGGGTCTGGTGCTGCCCGGGTTCGCCAACCCGCACTCGCACGCGTTCCACCGGGCCCTGCGGGGCCGCACGCACGGCGAGCGGGGCAGCTTCTGGACCTGGCGGGACCTGATGTACTCGGTGGCCGCGAAGCTCGACCCGGACAGCTATTTCGCCCTGGCCCGCGCGGTCTACGGCGAGATGGCCCGGGCCGGGATCACCTGCGTCGGCGAGTTCCACTACCTGCACCACGGGCCGGACGGCACCCCTTACGCCGACCCGAACGCGATGGGCCACGCGCTGCTCGCGGCCGCCGCCGAGGCGGGCATCCGGATCACGCTGCTGGACACGCTCTACCTGACGTCCAGTGTGGATGGTGCGCCGCTGGAGGGGGCCCAGCGGCGGTTCGGCGACGGGGACTTCGACGGCTGGGCCGCCCGCGTCGAGCAGCTCGCGGCGGGACCGCACGCCCGGATCGGCGCGGCCCTGCACTCGATCCGGGCCGTGCCCGCGAAGTATCTGGGCGCGCTGGCCGGGCGCAGCCCGCTGCACCTGCACCTGTCCGAGCAGCGCGCCGAGAACGAGCAGTGCCAGGCCGTGCACGGCTGCACGCCGACGGATCTGCTGCACCGGCACGGCGTGCTCGGCCCGGCCACCACCGCCGTGCACGCCACGCACCTCACCGACGAGGACATCCGGCTGCTCGGCGAGACGGGCACCGGCGTCTGCTTCTGCCCCACCACCGAACGCGACCTGGCCGACGGCATCGGCCCGGCCCGCCGGCTCGCCGACGCGGGCAGCCCGCTCAGCCTGGGCAGCGACAGCCACGCGGTGATCGACCCGTTCGAGGAGGCCCGCGGCCTGGAGCTGGACGAGCGCCTGGCCACCGAGCGGCGCGGCCACTTCACCAGCGCGGAGTTGCTCGGCGCCGCGACCAACCATGCCGCGCTGGGCTGGCCGGACGCCGGGACGATCGGCGTCGGCAACCACGCCGACCTCGTCGCGGTGTCGCTGGACAGCGTCCGCACCGCCGGCGTCGACCCGCGGCAGGCGGTCTTCGCGGCGACCGCGGCCGACGTCACGCACGTCGTCGCGGACGGCCGGCTGATCGTGGCCGACGGGGGCCACGCCGGCTTCGACGTGCCCGCCGCGCTGCGAGCGGCGATCGGGACGGCGATCGCATGAGCGAGCGCACCGAGCGGCACACGGCCGCGCCGGACAACGGCCTCGCAGGCGAGGGCCACGAGGGCATGCGAAAGATAGGCACCGCATGAGCGAGCGCACCGAGCGGCACACGGCCGCGCCGGACAACGGCCTCGCAGGCGAGGGCCGCGAGGGCATGCGAAAGATAGGCACCGCATGAGTCTGCTCATCACCGGCATCGGCGAGCTGTTCACCAACGATCCCGCGCAGGGCGGGATCCTGCGGGACGCGGCGGTCGTCGTGGACGGCGACCGGATCGCCTGGGTCGGGCCCGCAGGACACGCGCCCGCCGCCGACGAACGGCTGGACGCCGAGGGCGCGGCGGTGCTGCCCGGCTTCGTGGACAGCCACTCGCACCTGATCTTCGCGGGCGACCGGGCCGCCGAGTTCGGCGCGCGGATGGCCGGCGAGCCGTACACCGGCGGCGGCATCCGCACGACGGTCGCCGCGACCCGGGCCGCCAGCGACGACGAGCTGCGCGCGTCCGCCGCCCGGCTGGTCGCCGAGGCGCGCCGGCAGGGCACCACCACGATCGAGATCAAGAGCGGCTACGGGCTCAGCGTCGCCGACGAGGCGCGCAGCCTGCGGATCGCGCGGGAGCTGACCGACGAGACCACCTTCCTGGGCGCGCACGTGGTGCCGGCCGGGCAGGATCCGGCCGACTACGTGGACCTGGTCACGGGCGCGATGCTCACGGCCGCCACGCCGTACGCCCGCTGGATCGACGTGTTCTGCGAGCGGGGCGCGTTCGACGGCGAGCAGGCCCGGGCGATCCTCACGGCCGGCGCGAAGGCCGGGCTGCAACTGCGGATCCACGCCAGCCAACTGGGCCCCGGCCCCGGCGTGCAGATCGCCGTGGAGTTGGGGGCGGCCAGCGCCGATCACTGCACGCACCTCACGGACGCGGACGTCGACGCGCTGGCCGGCTCGGACACCGTCGCGACGCTGCTGCCGGGCGCCGAGTTCTCGACCCGGTCGCGCTATCCGGACGCCCGCCGGCTGCTCGACGCCGGCGTCACGGTCGCGCTGGCCACCGACTGCAACCCCGGGTCGTCGTACACGAGCTCGATGCCTTTTTGTCTTGCTCTTGCCGTGCGCGAGATGCGGATGACGCCGGCCGAGGCGCTGCGAGCCGCGACGCTCGGTGGCGCGCGGGCGTTGCGCCGCACCGACATCGGGCTGATCGCCGCCGGCGCCCGCGCCGACCTGGTCCTGCTCGACGCCCCGTCCTACCTGCATCTGGCCTACCGGCCCGGTGTTCCCCTGGTCAAAGCCGTTCTGCACGATGGAGTGCTCTCATGACCGTCATTGTCGAAACCACCGGCGTCACCCCCGCCGACGTCCTGGCCGTCGCCCGCCGTGACGAGCGAGTCACCATCGCCGACGCGACCGTCGCCGCGATGGCCACCAGCCGCGCGATCGTCGACGGCATCGAAGCTTCGGGACGGCCCGTGTACGGGGTCTCCACCGGTTTCGGCGCGCTCGCCAACACCTCGATCGCACCCGAACGCCGGGCCGAGTTGCAGCACGCGCTGATCCGCTCGCACGCGGCCGGGATCGGCGCCCCGATGCCGCGCGAGGTGGTGCGGGCGATGATGCTTTTGCGCGTACGCTCGCTGGCCCTGGGTTTGTCGGGGGTGCGCCCGGCCTTGGCACAGGGTCTGGTGGATCTGCTGAACGCGGACATCACGCCGTGGGTGCCGGAGCACGGGTCGCTCGGCGCGTCCGGTGACCTCGCCCCGCTGGCGCATTGCGCGCTGGTGCTGCTCGGCGAGGGTTGGGTGCTCGGCAAGGACGGCGCCCGGATCGCCGGGGCGGAGGCGCTGCACGCGGCCGGGCTGGAGCCGTTGCAGCTGGCCGCCAAGGAGGGCCTGGCGCTGATCAACGGCACCGACGGCATGCTCGGGATGCTGCTGCTGGCGATCGACGACGCGGAGCATCTGTTCGCGATGGCCGACGTGACCGCCGCGCTGGCGATCGAGGCGATGCTCGGGTCGGAGCGGCCGTTCCTGCCGGAGCTGCACGCCATCCGGCCGCATCCGGGGCAGGCCGCGTCGGCCGCCAACATCTACCGGCTGCTGCAGGACTCCGCGGTGATGGACTCGCACCGCGACGACCTGGCGCACGCGGTGCAGGACGCGTATTCGATGCGCTGCGCGCCGCAGGTGGCCGGGGCGGCCCGGGACACGCTGACCTTCATCCGGGAGGTGGCCGGGCGCGAGCTGGTGTCCGTTGTGGACAATCCCGTCGTGCTGCCGGACGGGCGGGTCGAGTCGACGGGAAACTTCCATGGCGCGCCGCTCGGCTTCGCCGCCGACTTCCTGGCGATCGCCGCCGCCGAGGTGGGCGCGATCTCGGAACGCCGGGTGGACCGGCTGCTCGACGTGACCCGCAACCGCGACCTGCCGCCGTTCCTCGCCCCCGACGCCGGGGTCAACTCGGGCCTGATGATCGCCCAGTACACGGCGGCCGGGATCGTCGCGGAGAACCGGCGGCTCGCGGCGCCCGCCTCGGTGGACTCGCTGCCGACCAGCGGCATGCAGGAGGATCACGTGTCGATGGGCTGGGCCGGGGCGAAGAAGCTGCGTACGGTGCTGGACAACCTGACCAGCCTGCTCGCCGTCGAGCTGCTCGCCGGGGTCCGCGGCCTGCAGTTGCGTGCGCCGCTCACCCCGTCGCCGGCCGGCCGGGCCGCGATCGCCGCGGTCGCCGGGTTCGCCGGCCAGCCGGGGCCCGATCTCTTCCTGGCTCCGGTGCTGGAGGGTGCCCGCGCGGTGGTCGCCGGGCGCACGCTGCGCGCTGACATAGAGGCGACAATCGGCCCCCTCGGCTGAACAGGTTGACTACCATCGATCCCAGGTGATCGGGGGTGGCCACGATGGACGGATCGGCGGTGGTGGCCGGCGCGGGCATTGCCGGCCTGGTCGCGGCGCGGGTGCTCAGCCAGCGCTATCCCAGCGTCACGGTGCTCGACCGCGACACGCTGCCCGACGGCGCGACGCCCCGGCGCGGGGTTCCGCAGAGCGCCCAGCCGCACCTGCTGCTCATCTCGGGCATGCGGGCGCTCGAGGAGCTCTTCCCGGGGCTCTTGGACGAGTTGACCGACAAGGGCGCGGTCCGCTTCGACCCCGGCCTGGGCCTGTGCGTGTACCGGTACGGAAGCCGGTGGCCGCGCGCCGAGACCGGCCTCGACCTGGTGTCGGTCAGCCGCCCGCTGCTCGAGGCGACGATCCGCGACCGGGTGGCCAAACAGCCGGGCGTGACCATCCGCGACGGCGTCGCGGTGATCGCGCTGTCCGGCGCGGCGGGCAAGGTCACCGGCGCGTTCCTGGACAACGGCGATCATCTCGAGGCCGGCCTGGTCGTGGACTGCACGGGCCGGGGCAGCCGCTCCGACCGCTGGCTGGCCGCGCTCGGCTTCCCGGCGCCCGAGCAGGTCGAGGTCAAGATCGGCGTCACGTATACGACGCGGATCTTCCGCCGCGCCCCCGGCGAGCTGGAGGGCTGGCAGGCGGCCCTGGTGCTGCCCACCCCGCCTGAAGAGAACCGGCACGGGCTGGCCCTGGCGATCGAGGACGACCGTTGGCTGGTGACCGTCGGCGGCTGGCACGTCGACAAGCCGCCAACCGACATCGCCTCCTTCAACGAGTACGCACAGAGCCTGCCCGACCCGATCGTCGCCGACCTGATCGCGCACGCCGAGCCGCTCTCCGAGCCGCAGCTGCACCGCTACCCGTCCAGCCGGCGCCGCCGCTTCGAGACGCTAGAGCGAATTCCCGCGGGTTACGTGGCCCTCGGCGACGCTTTCTGCAGCTTCAACCCGATCTACGGCCAGGGCATGACCTGCGCGACGCTGCAGGCGGGCGCGCTGGCGGAGGCGCTCGACCGGCACAGCGCGGCGACCGTCGAGATGGCTCGCGACTACTTCACTGCGGCGGCCGAGACGCTTGCCACGCCGTGGCAGTTTGCCGTCGGCGGTGACTTCGCCTTTCCGCAGACAACCGGCCCGAAGCCGCGTGGCATCGGCGTGACGAACTGGTACGTCCGCCGGATGAGCATCGCGTCGAAGAAGGACGCCGACGTCAATCGGACCTTCGTCTCCGTGCAGCAGCTACTCACGCCGCCGTCGGTGCTCTTCAAGCCGGCCTTCGTGGCGCGGGTGCTGCGGCTCTCCCGGCGACGGGCCTAGTCGCGCAGCTCCTTGGCGATGACCTTGGAGAGCTCGCGGAACGCCTTGCCGCGGTGGCTGATCGCGTCCTTCTCGGCCGGGGTCAGCTCGGCGTTCGTCCGCTGCTGGCCGTCGCCCAGAAAGATCGGGTCGTAGCCGAAGCCGCCGGTGCCGCGCCGCTCGCGCAGGATGTGGCCGGTCTGCCGGCCCTCGACCAGGTGCTCCCGGCCGTTCGGCAGGACCAGCGCGGCCGCGCAGACGAAGGCGCCGCCGCGGTGCTCCTCGCCCACGTCGCCGATCTGGGCCAGCAGCAGGTCGAGATTGGCCTGGTCGTCGCCGTGCCCGCCGGACCAGCGGGCGCTGAACACGCCGGGCATCCCGTTCAGCGCGTCGACGGCCAGCCCGGAGTCGTCGGCGACCGTGGGCAGGCCCGTGCGGGTCGCCCCCTCGCGGGCCTTGATCAGCGCGTTCTCGCCGAACGTGAGCCCGGTCTCGGGCACGTCCGGATAGTCCGCGAAGTCGCCGAGCCCGACCAGGGTCACCCGGCTGGTGCCGAGCGAGGTGTCCAGGATCCGCTGGAGCTCGACCAGCTTCTTCTTGTTCGCCGTCGCGAGCAGCAGCCGCGCCGTCACGAGGCGAGCGCCTTCTGCTGGGCGGCGGCCAACTCGGCGCAGCCCAGCACGCCGAGGTCGAGCAGGGCGTCGAGCTGGTCGCGGCGGAACACGTTGGCCTCGCCGGTGCCCTGCACCTCGACGAAGTCGCCGTCACCCGTGCAGACCACGTTCATGTCCACCTCGGCGGCGACGTCCTCGAGATACATCAGGTCGAGGCGGGGCTCGCCGTCGATGACGCCGACGCTGACCGCCTGGATCGACCGGTGCATCACCTTCTCCACCTTGCCGGCCAGCGACTTGCGCCCGGCCAGCCAGGTGACGGCGTCGTAGAGCGCAACGTAGGCGCCGGTGATCGCCGCCGTCCGGGTGCCGCCGTCGGCCTGCAGCACGTCACAGTCCAGCACGATCGAGTTTTCCCCGAGCGCCTTGAGATCGATGCAGGCCCGCAGGCTGCGGCCGATCAGGCGGGAGATCTCCTGCGTACGCCCGCCGACCCGGCCCTTGACGCTCTCCCGGTCGCCGCGGGTGTTCGTCGCGCGCGGAAGCATCGCGTACTCGGCCGTGACCCAGCCCAGGCCGGACCCCTTGCGCCAGCGCGGCACGCCCTCGGTGACGCTGGCGGTGCAGAGCACCCGGGTGTTGCCGAACTCGACGAGCACGGAACCCTCGGGGTGGATGCTCCACGCTCGGGTGAGGCTGACAGGTCGCAGTTGGTCGGCCGCGCGGCCGTCGGGGCGTGCCATGCCGACACCTTATGCGTAGCGGGCGGCGCTCGTGTCGTCTGCCCCGGCGGGTTGGTGCGCCCACGCGCCGGAGGTCGTCGGCACGGCCGGGCGCAGCGAGGTCAGCGGGCTGTGCTGGCGGCCGGCCGAGGTCGCCGCGGCCGTCGCCGGGGCGCCGTGCGCGCGCAGGAAGCCGTCGACCGCCTGCGGCCAGCCGAACAGCTCGGCCCGGGCCCGGGCCGCCGCGCGCCGCTCGTGCTCGGGACGCTCCATCAGCCGGCGTACGCCGTCCGCGAACGCTTCCGGGGTGCCGCGGACCGCCACGCCGGCGTCGCCGACCACCTCGGGCAGCGCGCTCGCCGCGTTTACCACCACCGGGGTGCCGCAGGCCAGCGCCTCGAGCGCGGCCAGCCCGAACGTCTCCACCGGCCCCGGCGCCACCACGACATCGGCGCTGGCCAGCAGTGCCGCCACGGCGGACCGGTCGGCGACGTGCCCGGCGAACCGCACCGGCAGCCGGGCCGAGCGGTAGGCCAGCGCCGCGCGGCGCGAACCGTCGCCCGCGACGACCAGCACGGCCGGCGTCTTACCGGCCCGCAGCGTGGCGATCGTGTCGACGGCCAGCTCGGGCCGCTTGTCGGCGGACAACCGGCTGCAGTAGACGACCAGCAACTCGTCGGGGCGGGCGTACCGGGACCGGACGGTGGGGTCGGCGTGGCTCGGGTGGAACTCGTCGAGGTCGACGCCGAGCGGCACCTCGACCAGGTTGGGCACGCCGAGGCGGCGGAACTCGGCGGCCGCGAACGCGGTGGTGCAGACGATCTGGTCGTACGCCTCGGCGGTCTGCCGGTTGAGCCGGTCGGCCAGCCGCTCCCGGGCCGGCATGCCCCAGACACCGAGCAGCCCGGCCAGGCTCTCGTGCGAGACCATCATCGAGCCGACCCCGCGCTGGCGCGCCCAGCTGCCGGTCCAGCGCAACGTGGACCGGTCGGAGACCTCGATCCGGTCGGGCTCCAGCTCGTCGAGCAGGCGGGTGAGCTCGCGCCGGCCCGCCAGCACCCGGTAGCCACCCGTGCGCGGCAGCGGCGCGCTCGGCAGGGTGATGACCCGGCCCTGCTCGGTGATGTCGTCGGCGCTCTGCTTGCCGGGGACGATCAGAATGGACTCATGCCCGGCCCGCTGGTATCCCTCGCCCAGATTGCGTAACGCGGTGCGCAGGCCGCCCGAACGGGGCGTGACGAAATTGGCCAGCCGGACGATGCGCATGCGGGGACTCCAAGGTCACGTCAGGATGCAATGGTGCGGCGGTGCTCGGGCCGTCCCCCTCCGTCGGCAAGCTCAGAGATCGTAGCGGGAACCGGGCCGGACGACATCCACGGGCCCCGCGAAGGCGGCGGTCGCGGCCTCCACAGTAGAGGCCTCGCTGGCCCATGCGGTAACGAGGTGGGTCAATAGCAGCCGGCCCACGTCGGCCTTGGTGGCGGCCTCGCCGGCCTCCCCGCCGGTGAGGTGCAAATCGGGCGGATTGTCGGCGCCGTCGAGGTAACTCGCCTCACACAGGAACAGGTCCGCGCCCTGGGCGAGGCGCAGCAGGGACTCGCAGGGCGCGGTGTCACCCGAGTAGGTCAACACCCGGCCGCCCTGCTCGACGCGGACGCCGTACGTCTCGATGGGGTGGTTGACCCGGTCCACGGTCACTGTGAACGGCCCGATCGGGAAGGTGCCCGGTTGCAGGCCGTAGAAGGTGTAGACGTCGTCGACCGGCTCCGCTTCCGAACTGTAGGCGGCGGAGATCCGCTCGGCCGCACCCAGCGGGGCGTACACGGGGACCGGCGGCAGCGGCCCGGCCGGGTCGTAGCGGCGCACCACCACGTATGCGCAGGCGTCGAGCATGTGGTCGCAGTGCAGGTGGGTGAGCATGATCGCGTCGACGCTGTCGAGGGTCGCGTACCGCTGCAGGGCCGACAGCGACCCGGACCCGAAGTCGATCAGCAGCCGGAATCCCTCGGCCTCCACGAGGTAAGCGGAACAGGCCGACTCGGGGCCGGGAAAACTGCCGGCGCAGCCGAGAACGGTCAGTCGCATGCGGGTACCTCTGGTTCATGTGGCTCACGCTGGGTCGCGCGCGAAAAGGCTGTGCCCGCACCACCAGACACTGCCCCTCCAACAGACACTGTCCCGACCGACCGGCCCGCGGCGGAGACTTCAGACCAGTCAATCACGCTGCGCAGCCTACGCCGCGACCAGCGCGCCGCGTAAACGTCTGATCGATTTGTCGCCAAATCGACAACGCACGTCACACCCCTCGTGACCTCGGTCATCGCGGCGAGCGTTACGCCTTGTTAAGCGCGTGCGTTGCACAGGGTGAAGGCTAGCGAATCCTCACGCCGCGGAGGCGACATGACGACGGACGTGGATGAATCGACCGGCACCCAGGCCCTGCTGCCGTTCGGCTGGCACCCCGGCCCCGAGCGGATTCACCGCGCCGAACGCGAGACTTTCTTTCGCTTCCCGGCGGCCGACGACCCGAATCCGGGCACCCGGAGACTGCTCGGCATGTCCCTCTACGCCTCGCTGCTCGGGCTCGCCGGCGTGGGCGTCGGAGCGCGCGGGCTGGTCTCCACGATCGGCGGCGGCGTGCCCGGCTGGTATGTGCCGCTGCTCGCCTTCGCGGGCATGCTGAGCGTCGTGCTCTCGGTCGGCGCGTTCCTGTCGATCCACCGGCGCGCGCTGCCCTGGCTGCTGCTGCTCGGCGCCGCGCTGCCGCTGGCCGCCGCCGTCCTGCTGGCGGTCGCCTATTAAGCCCGCGGGCGCCCTGCTACGCGCCGGCTAAGCCCAGAGCTGGCCCTCGAGGGCGTCCTCCGCCTCGGCGAGCGTGCCGCCGTACGCTCCGGTCGACAGATATTTCCAGCCGCCGTCGGCGATCACGAACGCCACGTCGGCGCGCCGGCCGGCCTTGACCGCCTCGTGCGCCACCGCCAGGGCGGCGTGCAGGATCGCGCCGCTGGAGAAGCCGGCGAAGATGCCCTCGACCTCGACCAGCTGCCGGGTGCGCAGCACCGCGTCCCGGGTGCCGACCGAGAACCGGCGGTTGAGCACCGACGCGTCGTACAGCTCCGGCACGTAGCCCTCGTCGATGTTGCGCAGGCCGTAGACCACCTCGCCGTAGCGCGGCTCGGCGGCGATGATCTCGATGCCATCGACCTTTTCGCGCAGGAACCGGCCGGTGCCCATCAGCGTGCCGGTGGTGCCGAGGCCCGCCACGAAGTGGGTGATCGTGGGCAGGTCCCGCAGCAGCTCCGGGCCGGTCGTCTCGTAGTGGGCGCGGGCGTTGGCCGGGTTGCCGTACTGGAACAACATCACCCAGTCGGGGTGCTCCGCCGCGATCTGCTTGGCCACGGCCACGGCCTGGTTGGAACCGCCCGCGGCCGGCGAGAAGATGATCTCCGCGCCGTACATCCGGAGCAGTTGCACGCGCTCGGACGACACGTTCTCGGGCATCACGCAGACCAGCCGGTAGCCGCGCAGCTTGGCGACCATGGCCAGCGCGATGCCGGTGTTGCCGCTGGTCGGCTCCAGGATCGTGTCGCCGCTGCGGAGCCGGCCGGACTCCTCCGCCTCGCGGACCATGAACAGCGCCGCGCGGTCCTTGATGCTGCCGGTCGGGTTGCGGTCCTCCAGCTTGGCCCAGAGCCGCACCGGCGGTGCCCCCTCGGGCACCGTCGGCGAGAGCCGGGGCAGGCCGACAAGCGGCGTGCCCCCGCACGCGTCCAGCAGGCTCTCGTAGCGAGCCACGGAAACGAACTACTTACCGAGCATCGCCGCGGCCGCCGCGAAGCCCAGCGCGCCGCCGGCCACGGCCGGCAGCACGGTGACCGAGTCACCGTCGTTGAGCTTGGCGTCGAGCGCGCCGAGGAAGCGGACGTCCTCGTCGTTGACGTAGACGTTGACGAAGCGGTGCAGGCCGCCGTCGGGGGTGATCAGGCGGCCCTTGAGGCCGCTGTGCTTGGCGTCCAGATCGTCGATCAGGGCGCCGAGAGTGTCACCGGAGCCCTCGACGACCTTTGCGCCGCCGGTGTAGCTGCGCAGGATGGTCGGAACGCGAACCTCGATAGCCATGACTGTGCTGCTCCTCAGGAATGTCGAAAGTCGGGCAGGTCGGACGAACGGGTCGGAAAGCGTCGCTTCTTCAGCGACACTCGTAGAAGACCGACGCGGGGCTCTGCCCGAACATGTAGGACTGCACGACACTCACACTCACGCGTCCACCGTCGCATCCACGATGTTGACCTCTTCCTCGGCCACCACACCGTCCACGATACGGAACGAGCGAATCTCCTCGGAATCCGGCTCACGGGTCGAGACGAGCAGGTAATGCGCACCCGGCTCGCCGGCGAAGGAGACGTCGGTGCGGGATGGATAAGCCTCCGTCGCGGTGTGCGAGTGGTAGATGACCACCGGCTCCTCGTCGTTGTCATCCATCTCGCGCCAGACGCGCAGCTGCTCCATCGAGTCGAACTCGTAGAACGTCATCGACCGGGCCGCGTTGTCCATCTCGATGACCCGCGTCGGCAGATCGCGGCCCACCGGCCCGGCGACCACGCCACAGGCCTCGTCGGGGTGGTCCCGGCGGGCGTGGGCGACGATCGCCTTGACGATCGCGCTGTCGATGGTCAGCACGCCAATAACACTAACGTGTTGCCGACGTTTCAGCGGCGTGGCAGTGCTCACGCGCGTACCGGCCGCGGCCTCGGGTACGAAGAAGACATGAAGCAGCGCAGCATCGCAAATGTCCAGGTCGGGGCGATCGGGCTCGGCGGCATGCCGATGTCGATCGAGGGCCGCCCCGACACCGACCGGTCGGTCGCCACGATCCACGCCGCCCTCGACGCCGGCGTCACGCTGATCGACACGGCCGACGCCTACCATCTGCACGCCGACGAGGTCGGTCACAACGAGATCCTGATCGCCCAGGCGCTGGCCAGCTGGGGCGGCGACACCTCCGGCGTGCTGGTCGCCACCAAGGGCGGGCATCTGCGCCCGGGCGACGGCTCGTGGTACGTCGACGGCGACCCGGCGTATCTGAAGCAGGCGGCCGAGGCGTCGCTCAAGCGGCTCGGCGTGGAGGCCATCGGGCTGTACCAGTTACACCGCCCCGACCCCCGCGTCCCGTTCGAGGAGTCGGTCGGCGCGGTCCGGGACCTGCTCGACGAGGGCAAGATCCGGCTGGCCGGCATCTCGAACGCGAACCCGGCGCAGATCCGGCAGGCCCAGCAGATCCTCGGCGGCCGGCTGGCCTCGGTGCAGAACCAGTTCTCCCCGGCGTTCCGCTCCTCGGAGCCCGAGCTGCGGCTCTGCGACGAGTTGGGGATCGCGTTCCTGCCGTATTCGCCGCTGGGCGGGATCAGCCGGGCCGGCCAGCTCGGCGACCGGTTCGCGGAGTTCGCCACGGTGGCGCAGGCGCACGGCGTGAGCCCGCAGCAGGTCGCGCTGGCCTGGATGCTGGCCAAGTCGCCGCAGGTGATCCCGATCCCGGGCGCGAGCCGTCCGGAGTCGATCCAGGACTCGGCGCGCTCGGCCGAGCTGACCTTGACCCCGGCCGAGCTACTTGACCTCGGGTAGGGCGTTGAGCAGGGACTCCTGCAGGTAGCCCAGGTAGGCGTACACGGAAAGCTGGAAGACCCTGCTCGAGGTGGGGTCTTTCAGCATCGCCTCGTCGAGCTCGTCGCTCAGGTCGGTGTCGGCCTGGATGTCGAGGCGGGTGCCCATGGCCAGCCGGGCGTCGTTGATGGCGCGCAGCCAGGCCTCGGCCGCCTCGCCGTCCAGCCGCACCTCGCCGGGGCCGTCGTCGGGCAGCGCCGCGAGGATCGCGCCGGCCTGATCGATCTTGCCGGTCTTGAGATCGCCCTCGGTGTAGCGGCGGAACTCGGCCGAGTCGTCGGGCAGGTCGGGATAGATGTCGGGGAAGAGCCGCCCGACGACCGGGTCGCCATGGTCGAAGCCGTCCATCAGCAGGCCGACCACCTCGCCGGCAACCTTGCGCAGCACGCGGACCTCGTCCACGGCGAAAGTCGCCACGCATTGGCTGCCGTTGCGTCGGAACATCCTCAACCCACCTGCCCGCTCGCTTACGCCCGGTCGACCGTCGCCCACAGACCGTAGCCGTGGAGCTGATTGGCGTCCATCTCCATGCGCTCGCGCGCACCGATAGAAACGACCGCTTTACCCTTTTTGTGTACGTCCATCATGAGCTGTTCGGCTTTGTCGTGACTGTAGCCGAACAGCTTCTGGAAGACCCAGGTCACGTACGACATCAAATTGACCGGATCGTCCCAGACGATGGTCACCCAAGGCCGGTCATCAGCCGGCACCTCCTCGATCTCCGGCGTCTCAACGGGAGCGACCTGTGGCAACGCCATGCCCCCCATCGTGCCACCGGATTCGCGCGACCATGGAACCGGAACGCCGAAGCGCAGCTCAATAGAGCCTTGGACCAAAGGAAATACAAAGGGACGGCGGGGGCCCCGAGCCCACGCTCATGCCCCGCGGCCAGGGCAGGCGCCCGGGCCCACCCCGCCAAGGAGGCCCGGGCACGTTCCGCGCCGGCAGCCGGAAACCTACGGGTCCACGGCGGCCCGGCACAGACAACCGGCTACTCAGCCCCGCCCGAGTGGGTACTCATTCTCGGCCGACGCACACGCAGTGATGCGAAGGTGACGGATCTCGATATGCTGGCCGGGTGCGGAACTGGGACTTCGTCGGGCGCGTCGACGAGTTGGCCCGCCTCACAGCCGCGGCGACGAGCGCGTCCGAGCCGGGCCTGATCCTCAGCGGCGCGGCCGGCATCGGCAAGAGCCGGCTGCTGCACGAGGCGATCGCGCCGCTGAGCGCCGGCGCTTACCTGGTGCTCTCCGCCTCGGCCAACGTGGCCAGCTCGGGGTTGCCGTTCGGCGGCCTGGCCCAGGTGCTGCCGCCCGATCCGCCCGCCGCGCTGTCCGCCGCCGGTCTGCTCCGCTGGGCGGTCGACGGGCTGCTCGCCGAGGCCGGCGAGCGGGCGATCGTGCTCGCCGTCGACGACGCGCATCTGCTCGATCCGCCGTCCGCCGCGCTGGTGCACCTGCTGGTCCGCGAGGGCGCCGCGCTGCTGGGCACGCTGCGTACGGCCGAGCGGGTGCCGCCGCCGATCGGGGCACTCTGGACCGAGGGCCTGGTCGAGCACACCGAGCTGGCCCCGCTGGACGCGGACACATCGCGAGACCTGCTGTCCACCGTGCTCGGCGGCGCGGTCGAGACCGGCACGGCCCAGCGCCTGATCCTGCTCTCGGGCGGCAATCCGCTGCTGCTACGCGAGCTGGTGCTGGCCGCGCACACCGGCGGCGAGATGACCCAGGCGTACGGGGTGTGGCGCTGGACCGGGCGGTCGGCGCTCGCGCCGAGCCTGGCCGACCTGGTCGACGCCCGGATCACCGGCCTGAGCCCGGACGTGCGCGACGTCGTCGAGCTGGTCGCGTTCGGCGAGCCGATCGGGCTCACGCTGCTGCTGCGCACGGCCGACGCGGCCGACACCGAGGCGGCCGAGGAGCGCGGCCTGATCCGGGTGGTCGAGGACGGCCGCCGCCGCGAGGTGCGGCTCGCCCACCCGCTGTACGGCGAGGTGGTCCGCCGGCAGTGCCCGGTGACCCGGGCCCGGCGGCTGCTGGGCACCCTCGCCGACCTGGTCGAGCACGCCGGCGCCCGGCGCCGCGACGACCTGCTCCGGTTGGCGGTGTGGCGGCTCGACTCGGGCACCGTGCAGGAGGGCGCGCTGCTGCTCGACGCGGCCGCGCAGGCGTTCAGCCGGTTCGACCTGGAGCTGGCCGAACGGCTGGCGGTGGCCGCCCGCGACGCCGCAGCCGGCTATCCCGCCGCCGAGTTGCTGGCGACGGTCCTGCTCTTCGCCGACCGCCCCGACGAGGCGCTGCGGGTCCTGGACACCGCGGAGCTCGACTCCGGACCGAGCGACCGCTCGCGGACGGCGCGGGCCACGGTCGCGTTCTTCGGCCTGGGCCGGGCCGACGCGCTCGACGAGCTGGTCCGGCCGGCCGGCGACCCGGGCGAGGAGGCCCGGCGGCAGGCCGTCGAGGCGTTGCTCCGGCTGCACCTCAAGCAGGTCGAGCCCGCCCGCTCACTCGCCCGCGAGGTGCTCGACACGCCCGCGGCCCCGGCGCCGGCCCAGGCGGTGGCCCGCTGCGTGCTGGCCTTCGTGGCCGCGGCGCAGGGCGACCCGGAGAACAGCGCGCGGCTGCTCAAGGCCGTCGAGATCGACCGGTCCGCGTGGCGCCAGGAGACCCCGGCCCTGCAGTACGCCCTGACGATGGCGTACGGCACCCGGGTGAGCATCGCGCTCGATCTGCCCGCGCTCGACGAGATCCTCGCGGCCGAGTTCGCCTGCCTGGCCCGCACCGGCGGTTTCGGCCTCGGTTCGGGCTGGATCTCACTGCTGCAGGCCGAGGCCGCCTGGTTGCGCGGGCGCACCGTCGAAGCGCTTGCGTCCAGCGAGCAGGCCTGCGCGGCGCTGGGCAACCATGCCCTGTACGGCGGTAGCGCGCACATCGCCCGCGGCTATCTGGCCGCCCTCTGCGGCGACCTCGAGCTGGCCACCGAGTCGCTGGCCACGGCCGAACGGGCGGCCCGCACAGCCGACGGCCTGTTCTACCCGTGGCGCTACCGGGCCCGGGTGTGGACGGCCGCCTGCTCGGGGGACGTGGTTGGCGCCGTACGCATGCTGATCGCTCTTTGTCTGCGGCTGGACGCCGACGGCCTCGCCGGCCACGAGTTGCTCGCCCTCTATGACCTGGTCCGGCTCGGCCGGGCCGACCTGGCCGCCAAGCGGATGGGAGTGCTGCTCGGCGAGGTGCCCGGCGGCCGGACGGCCACACTGCTGCTGCGGCACGCCGTCGCGGCCGACGAGGGCGAGCCTGAGACGCTCTTCACAGTCGCCCGCGAGTTCGCCGCCCGCGGTTTCCTGCTCTTCGCCGCGGAGGCGGCCGCGACCGCGGTCCGGCTGTTCCGGGCCGCCCGCGATCCCCGCGCGCTGGCCGCCAGCACGCTGCTCGCCGACGTGCTGGCCAAATGTGACAGCCTGCGGACACCCGCGCTGCTGGCCGTGCAACCGGCGCTGACCAGCCGGGAACGCGAGGTGGCCGAGCTGGCGGCCGAGGGCGTGCGCAGCCGCGAGATCGCCGATCGGCTCTATCTGTCGCCGCGCACGGTGGAGAACCACCTGCAACGCGCCTACGCCAAGCTGGGCGTGAACGGCCGGGTGGAACTCGCCCCCGCATTGCGATCCCTGCCGCAATAGGGTGGAACGGTGTGATCGACTGCACCGCAGCGAAGCAAGGGCCAGGAGAGCACGCCTAAGGTGACAACGTGACCGACTTCGCGCCCGCCCTGCTGACGGATCAGTACGAGTTGACCATGATCAGCGCCGCCCTCAAGGACGGGACGGCCGGGCGCCACAGCGTCTTCGAGGTCTTCGCCCGCCGACTGCCCACCGGCCGCCGGTACGGGGTGGTCGCCGGGCAGGGCCGGCTGATGGAGTTGATCCGCGACTTCCGCTTCACGGCTGAGGACGTGGACTTCCTGCGCTCGGCGAACGTCGTCGACAAGAGCACCGCGGAGTGGCTCGAGAGCTACCGCTTCACCGGCGACATCGACGGATACGCCGAGGGCGAGCTGTACTTTCCGGGCTCGCCGATCCTGACCGTGTCCAGCTCTTTCGTCGAGTGCGTGGTGCTGGAGACGCTGATCCTGTCGGTGCTCAACCACGACTGCGCGATCGCCGCCGGCGCGGCCCGGATGGTCACCGCCGCCCGGGGCCGGCCGATCATCGAGATGGGCTCCCGGCGTACGCATGAGGAAGCTGCCGTGGCCGCCGCCCGCGCGGCCTACCTGGCGGGTTTCGCCTCGACCTCCAACCTGGCGGCCGGCGGCCGGTACGGCATACCCACCACCGGCACCTCGGCGCACGCCTTCACGCTGCTGCACGACGACGAGCCGGCGGCGTTCGCCTCGCAGGTGGCCGCGCTGGGCAAGAACACGACATTGCTGGTGGACACCTACGACATCGCGCAGGGCATCCGGAACGCGATCGCGGTGGCCGGCCCCGACCTGCGGGCGATCCGGATCGACTCGGGCGACCTGTCGGTGCTCGCCCAGCACTCCCGCGAGCTGCTGGACTCGCTAGGCGCCACCGAGACCAAGATCATCGTCTCCGGCGACATGGACGAATACTCGATCGCGACGCTGGCCGCCGAGCCCGTCGACATGTACGGCGCCGGCACGGCCGTGGTCACCGGCTCGGGCGCGCCGACCGCCAACCTGGTCTACAAGCTGGTCGAGGTCGAGGGCCGCCCGGTCGTGAAACGCTCGGAGAACAAGGCCACGGTCGGCGGACGCAAAACGGCGATCCGGCGGCACAAGCCCACCGGCACCGCGACCGAGGAGATCGTGTACTCCCAGGGCGTGCCTGACCACCGGATGAACGATCGGCTGCTGCAACGCTCGTTCGTGGTCGGCGGCGAGGTCGCCCCCGCGGTCCCGCTGGCCGAGTCGCGCGAGCACCTGCGGCAATGCCTGATCTCGATCCCGTGGGAGGGCCTGAAGCTCTCCGCGGGCGACCCGGCGATCCCGGTCACCATCGTTCCCACGGTCTGAAAGGGTTATCCGTGTCACGCGCTCTGATCATCGTCGACGTCCAGAACGACTTCTGTGAGGGCGGCTCGCTGGCCGTCGGGGGCGGCGCGGGCGTCGCCGCGGCCATCTCCCGGACCTTGGCGGACGGCTCCTGGGAGCACGTGGTCGCGACGAAGGACTACCACATCGACCCGGGCACGCACTTCAGCACGCATCCCGACTTCCTGGACACGTGGCCGGCGCACTGCGTGGTCGGCACGGCCGGCGCCGACTTCCACCCCGACCTGGCCACCGACCGGATCGAGGCGGTGTTCCACAAGGGCGAGCACAAGGCGGCGTATTCGGGCTTCGAGGGCCACACCGAGGCCGGCGAGCAGTTGGCACAGTGGCTGCGCGAGCGCGACGTGACCGAGGTCGACGTGGTGGGCATTGCAACCGACCATTGCGTACGGGCAACCGCGCTGGACTCGGTGGCGGCGGGCTTCGCGACGACGGTGCTGCTGGAGCTGACCGCCGGCGTGGCCGAGGGAACCACCGAGGCGGCGCTGGAAGAGTTCCGCACCGCGTCAGTGCGCACCACGGGGGTGCCGGTGGTGCGCTCGGCCTGATCTGGTCGGCTCGGCCTGGTCGGCTCGGCGTTATCGGCTTGGGAATGTCGTACCCCTGGCGGAGGATGTCCCGCGGAGGTTAAGGACCGCGATGACACTAACGCCTTACCGGGAAACGCTCGCGCTGCGCGGCATCAGGTCGCTGCTCATCGTGGCGACGCTCGCCCGCATCCCGATCGTCGCGGGCACGGTGACGCTGACCCTGCACGTCGTGCTCGACCTGGGGCTGGGCTACGGCGCCGCCGGGCTGGCCGGGGCGATGTACACGATCGGCGGCTCGCTCGGTGCCCCGGTGATGGGCCGCATCACCGACAGCAAGGGCCTGCGCCCGGTGCTGGCGCTGACCACGGTCGCCGAGACGGTGTTCTGGACCACCGGCCAGGCCCTGCCCTACCCGGCGCTGCTGGTGGCCGCGCTGATCGGCGGCCTCCTGACCCTGCCGGTGTTCTCGGTGGCCCGCCAGTCGATCGCCGCGCTGGCGCCGGAGTCACACCGGCTGCCCGCCTACGCGCTGGACTCGATTACCACCGAGCTGAGCTTCATGGCCGGCCCGGCCCTCGGCGTGTTCGTGGCCACCACGGCCGGCCCTCGCGCGGGCATGCTCGTGGTCGGCATCGGCATCCTGCTGTCGGGAGTCGCGCTCTACCTGGTCAACCCGCCGATCCGAGGCCGCGACGAGGCACCGATCACGGCCGGCGAGCGGGTCCCCCGGCGCACCTGGCTGACCCCACGCCTGCTGGGTGTGCTGGCCATCACGTCCGCGGCAACGCTCGTGCTGAGCGGCACAGACGTCGCGGTGGTGGCGGTGCTGCGGCATGCCGGCGAGATCTCCTGGGTGGGCCTGGTGCTGTCGCTGTGGGCGGCCTATTCGCTGATCGGCGGCTTCGCCTACGGCACCATCAAGCGCGGCCTGCCGCCAGTGGCGATCCTGGTCCCGATGGCGCTGCTCACCATCCCGGTCGGCCTGGCCGGCGGCCACTGGTGGCTGCTCGCGCTCTTGCTGATCCCGGCGGGCGCCCTGTGCGCCCCGACCATCACCGCAACGGCCGACGCGGTAAGCCGCATGACGCCCGCCTCGGCCCGCGGCGAGGCGATGGGCTTACACAATTCGTCCCTGACAGTCGGGGTGGCGCTGGGCGCTCCCCTGGCGGGCGTAGCGATGGACACCTGGTCCCCGGCGTGGGGCTTCGCCTCGGTGGGCGCGGTCGGCCTCCTGGTGGCACTGCTGGTCCTGCCCACCGAGCTACGCCGCCGCCGGGTCGAAAAGGACCCGGTGCCGGTCACGCCGCCCGCTGGCGCCTCGCCTCTGACTGTTTCCTCCCCACACGCCGCTTCCTCCCCACACGCTGCTTCGTCCCCACGCGCGCAGCCTCCCTCCTCGTCGCCGCCCCCGTCGAGCGACCCGGTCGCGGAGCTGGACCTCCTCGCATGAGTCCGGGCGGCACACGAGGTGTCCGATTTGCCAGCAAGGAATGAGATAGCAAGAAGTCGATGAGGAGGGGCAGTCGGTGGCGGAACGTCAACGCGACGGCTATGTCTTGACCAGCAACGCGGCCCGAGTGGATGTCGATCGCGTCCATCAGTGGCTGTGCGAGGAGTCCTACTGGGCAGCCGGTCGTCCCCGAGAGATCGTGGCCCGCTCAATCGAGGGCTCCAAGCCATATTCGATCCTCGCCGGCGCCGACCAGGTCGGATTCGCCCGCACGGTCACCGACGGAGCAACCTTCGCCTGGATCTGCGACGTGTTCATCGACCCCGACCACCGCGGCCGCGGCCTGGGCAAATGGCTGGTCGACAGCATCGTCGAGGACCTGTCCGCCGAGGGCATCCTCAGGTTCCTGCTCGCCACCAAGGACGCCCACGAGGTCTACCGCCGCTCCGGCTTCACGCCCCTCGAAGGCGCAAACCGTTTCATGGAAATCGACCGCCGCCCTACCCGAGCCGCCATCCTGGGCCACACCTGACAGCAGCTGCTATCGGCGCCGCACCATACCCAAGCCGCCAAGAGGGCATCCGATGCGGACAAGTCGCCTTTATCCACATTCTCAATAGTCCGACACCATCGACCTTGGTCGCGTTTCGCCCTCCTGGGGGCGCCCAGTGACCAAGGTCGATGATATTGGCGTCCTCGCGGAGCGCTTCGGCGGCGTGACTGGGGATCACACCGGCAGACAAACCTCACGAAATCTGGCTCATTCGCCATCAGGCACCCTCCTAAATAGGCGAAGGTCGATCAGGGCAATCGAATTGGGTGGGTGAGGTTTCCGAGAAATCATTCTTTTACGGATTGGATCCACCGCCAGCCGAACCTGGCCGCAAGAACGAGTTCTGGTCCCGTCTACGGACGGCGACTGGCCCCCAGTTCCCGATCTTGTCGACATCGATCACCAGCGAGCGCTGGCCCCAGCCGTGGTGGCGACCCACCGCGCTTACCCTGGTCGCATCCAAGGCGCCGGCTTCCGCCGGGGTGGGGCCAAACTCGTCCGCAGCGATTCCGGTTCGAGCTGGGTGGGGCCAGCGCTCGTCCGAGGGTGGGGCCACCACCCGCTCGCCAGGCCACGAGCCTGTAACCCGCGGGCTCGAGGGAACCAGCCGCCGGACACACCGAGCGCCGATCTACCCAGACCAACCCCAGCCCAGGGCCGAGCCGCGCAGGACCCGAGCCGCGCAGGGTCAAGTCGCGCAGGACCCGAGCCGCGCAAGGCCGAGCCGGGCAGGGCCGAGCCGAGCCGAGCCGAGCCGAGCCGAGCCGAGCCGAGCCGAGCCGAGCCGGGCAGGACCCGAGCCGGGCAGGACCCGAGCCGGGCAGGACCCGAGCCGCGCAAGGCCGAGCCGCGCAGGACCCGAGCCGCGCAAGGCCGAGCCGCGCAGGACCCGAGC
>Ga0307513_10003175_pt1 | contig 22439 bp, 28 predicted proteins | sample 15_EM_MG_FD_202174 | JGI IMG/M metagenome (GOLD analysis project Ga0307513, IMG submission 202174) | Populus trichocarpa ectomycorrhiza microbial communities from riparian zone in the Pacific Northwest, United States - 15_EM | ecosystem: Host-associated > Plants > Roots > Unclassified | place... | reverse complement strand
AATTACGGCAAGAGCCATTCAAGACTCAAAGTTCGGATATCTCAATCAATCAAAGGGGAAACGTGGAATGGGAGAAGAGAAACGTCACACGCGCGTAGCCATCACCGGGAAGGACGTGACTTCGCTTCGACGCTTAATTCAGCTCTTTGCCATCGGAAGCACAGTTGATCCGGGCTAATCGGTGGGCACTTGGTCATACAACACGGTCCCCCCACCTCAGCTTGAAGAAGCAGCCGATAGTCGATGCAATTGTGGCCAGGTCTACACGCGAAGCCCCGGTAAGGTCCGCAGGTCTGAGAGTGCCAAGAGATCATGGAGGGTGTTTGGGACGCAATGGAGTGTTGAGGGTCCCCAGGAGCTACGATCAAAGTGCAATGCACCGCCGCGACAACATCCATGGTCATCCAACACGGTTCGGACGTTTGGGTAAACCAGACAGTCACAACCCAGAGGTCGTATACGAAAGACGCCTAGATTACCGGGTACATCAATGCTGATTTAACATAAGCGGAGCATTGGAAGGCTCTGATACAAAACAATTTACTCCTAAGTGAAAGCCAACACAAATACGAATCGCCAAGCTCGCAGAGGAGGTTAGACTGCTCTGGGCCATGATGGCCACAACTAGAGCTTGCCCTTGAACATCTTCTGCACGCTCTCCGGGTCAAGGACCGCATCTGGATAGGGGAAGGCCGTGGATGAAAGGTGTTGGAGTCCTCCGTCAACGACAAGAGCCTCGCCCGTGATAAGACTGGCAGCATCGCTGAATAGAAATATGGTGGCGTTGGCGATGTCCTGAACAACACCTTGACGTCCAAGAGGAACGAAGGACTCGAGGGGGCGTTCAGTGCCAGAAACGGTGAGGCGATCCATGCCTTCGGTCCCACCAATGGGTCCGGGGGCAATGACGTTGGATCGGACGCCCCAAGGTCCCTCCTCAGCGGCTATGACACGAGAAAGAGCGTCAACACCCGCCTTTGCGGAAGAGACATGGGCTTGGTATGGTTGACCTATCAAGAGATGGTGAATACCCGATCCCTACGCACAGAAGGACGACCTTACCCCTATAATGGAGGGTGGCGCTGACATGGATGTACGACCCATGCGATTTACGGAGGTGGGGAATCGTGGCTTTGAATGTATTGAACGTCCCAAGCTAATCCAAAACATGAGTCGGCTTCACATAGAGCAAAGACGATGGTTCGCACGGTATCAATCTCAATGACGGTCCTAAAGGCGTTCTCCGACAGTCCCGAGAGGGGGGCAAGGAAATTCCCAGCGGCACCTACCGGCAAATCGAGAACAAGCGGGCGGGGTCAGATCCCCGCTTCACCCGATGGGGCTACGGGACGACCTCGACTCACCGCAAATCACGAAATCGATTCTACCAAACTTCTCAATGGTCTTCCTCACCGCCTCCTTGATCTCATCCGGCTTTCGCACGTCCGCTCGGGCAGCAATGCAAGTCTTCCCCGTTCCCTTGGACAACTCCTCGGCAGTCTTGGTGATCCGTTCCAAGCTGCACACATTCGGTTAACCGGTCAGCCGCGACGCGTCAAATAGATAGAGAGCGGCGGGAACACCGACTTTCTCCCAACGATCGTTGCGTTACCGCCGTGTTTCATCTACAGAACCGAAAGCCCAATTCAGCGCCAAATCCAGGGAGTGCAATGCGCGGGTGGTAATAACAGGAACCTACCACAGCGTAAGTCATCTCCTTGCAAATCCCAGACCCTCCGCCCGTGCAAAACAAGACCTTCCCCTTGAAGATCTCCGGCTTAAACACCGACTCTGAGTTAGCAAATCGGGCGATAACTGGAGTTGGAGCCATGAGGGAGGGTGTTAAGGGATTCGCGTTTTCAAGGGGGTTCGTTTGGTGAGGGGAAGGTGATGGCAGGAGACAAGGAGAGCGGGTCTGTTTTGAAGGTGAGCGTTCGGGCGACGGCTGACCGCATCATTCAAAGGACTGTCCGATCAGCTCTGTCAGGTTCCATGTCCGGTCTGGCGCCGGTCCCCACCCCCGCCGGTCAGCGAATGTCATCGGTGGGGGACAAAGCTGACCCTCACCGAAAACCACAAGGGAGGCTCTCAATGCCTACCGGACCTCACATCCTCCGCACCGTTGCTGGGATCTCTCTAATTGAGAAAACCGGTAGGGCCGGCAGCTTAGCGGTACCCGGAATCATTCAGGTGACATTCACAAAATCAGAATACACGACAGCAAACAAACTACGTAGAACACGATGTGGTGCACACACGTATTAGGGTGAAGCACGTAGAGGCTTCGGACACTAATAAGAACATGGCCAAGGAGAAACTTGAGACCAAAACGACAATAAGCAGTGATGTCACGATGTGGCATATAACGAAGCATACTCGTTCTGCAATAAATAGCCTTGAGTAGAATGTCCAACGGTACCCATTTTTTCCTCAAGCAGACCACGTATGACCGCCGACCGACGGTTGGCCTCGGGGGTGTTTGAAATAACCCCATCACCGCGCCCAGGAGCGAAGGCATAGGTTTCATCCACAAAACTTCATCGTCAACAACCCCTTCAACCTGTTCCACACCCTACTTAAACCCCTCTTCTTCGTTCGCGGGAACACTACAGGAATTTGAGGAAGGGGGGGAGAGGGGAGAGGGATAGGAGGAAGGGGTGTTGAAGTGGAAGTACCCCGATGGTCAGAATCCTCATGGCTGTCGTGAAAGTCAGCGTTGAATACCCTATCATCCCGAGGCACAAAACCATCTCCTGGGGACCACCATAAGAGGATGCTCGTTTACGAAAACGACGATGGAAACAAACCCGTACGCCCCACAAGTTGGTCCGGAGGGCCCGAAGGCTCGGATTCGATGGAGCTCGCCACTATTAAGATCGGATAAGCCACAACACGAACAGGCTCTGAGGAAAAGGAAGACCCACAAGTCGATTCCCGTTCCACCGGGGAGAGCAGTCTACTTGTTGAGCTCCAGTCTCCTACCTCGTCCTGCAGCTGCTCGAGGATCCCGGTGGCATTCGGGCGCGTAGATGGCGAATCGGAGGATTCAAATTCCTCAAGCCACGTTCGGATCAACAATGCCCACAGGGGATCTGAGAACCCCACCGTGGGTCGGTTAGGTCGAGTTCCACTCAAGACTTTCCGTTTGACTACGGCCTCAGGCTTGGTACGCCCGAAGGGTTGACGGCCCGAGACAACCTACGGGGAAGGGCGAGGTTACGTGATGGAAGCGGCAGAACCGGTAGGTTCGTACGTACTTCGAAGATTGTCATCCCCAGAGCATACATATCCGTACTTTTTGATGGCAACCTTATCCGAGCTCGTCTGACGTATCCATATCTATCAGGGTCTAGAATCTCCGGCGCCGTCCACCGAACCACCCCTCCCGTCCTATGGCTACCAGGTCCCTCTGTGACTGCGGCGAGCCCGAAATCCGCTAAGCAAGCGCGGCGTTCAGAACTGATGAGGATGTTGGCCTGTGCACCAACGCCGCCGGTAAACATAATTCAAACAACTTCACATCTCGACGACTGACTCACGCCTCTGAGGTCGCCATGGACAAAGTCGTGTTGATGTAGGTATTGTAAGCCACTCGCTGCATCCACGAGCTACATCACAAATCAGTATTACCCAACACGGAGCGCGATGTGCTCACAAGGCTGAACGGGTTCTGGTCTGGGGTGACCTTCATGAAATTCATGATATTCCCATTCTCCATCCAGGCCGAGACCACAGAAAACGGTGATGGTATCGAGGCAACCCCGACAAACGGCAGGACGTTGTCATGCCGGAGCGATTTCCATCCCACAACTTCCCTCGCAAAACGCTAAAATTCTACATAAGTAGGGTGTACCGCTTTACAAAACATTGCGTCACCAACCTTGTGGGTGCTCTCTGGATCATCCATAGACGTGATTTTGAGGGCCTTTGTTACTACCGGCTTCCCCTTGTACATCGCCCTGTACACATCTGCAAACCCGCTGCTCGTAAGTGGTTGTGATTCAATGTCATCAAACCCGTCCGTGAGCATGTATGAGGCCGGCAAAACCCCGGATGTGTCGGATAGTTTCTGGAGGTACTTCAAGTACGTCTTCCCCGAGTTCTGGTCGATACCAATTCGGTCGAGTGTCTGGAATGAAAAACCGGGGTCAGAACTCCAATCGGAGGGTGAGGTTGGATCCCGCGGGAAAGCACCTCATCAAGCCTGTCAACGAATTCCTTGGTTTGGTCCCCCTTTACGCCTGCCACTTGTCCCACCCCAGCCTCGCACGCTAGGACGAATGCAGGAACGTCTGCCACCCAAGTTTCCGCCGCCTGCCTCAGGCAAGCAGAAACCTCGTCGATTGGCGGTCGTGCAGAGGGATTCTTTTCCCAACACTTCCGCAGATTCTCCCAAACCTTATCGGTAAACCCCAACTTCTCCGAATCTCTTGGTCTGGGCGGCCGTTCGTCTTCAAGGACGATCTGACAGGCAAGCTCTATCTTCCCTCCTCGCCCAAACGGAGGCGTTCCAGTGAACACCTAGTTTTCGTTAGACCCTGCCGCTACGGCAGGGAAACCAAAACTTACTTCGTAGATGACCATAGCGAGCGCATAGGTGTCACTTGCAACGGTCGGCCGGTAAGGAGTATTATCGAGGGTCAAAAGTTCTGGCGCGATCCAATTGATGGGTGCCATCGTCAGTGGGAAAGGATCGAACATGATTGTATTTAAGCCGAAGTCTCCGAGAAGAGCACGTGGAGGCTGTTCGTCACTTATTAGAATATTTGACTAGAGGGGTCTTCAACAAGGGGTTACTATTGGCGATCATGACAATAAGACGTACCCCTCGAATGTTCCCGTGCACCACGTTCATCCGATGAAGGAACTTCAGACCATCTGCTACATCGACCAACTGCAATGACCATTAGATTCCCTGTTAATGCATTGCTCGTCATGACTTACCAATTGAGGCCTATTGGCCTCGGGGTTCTTTCTGGTGTAACTGAGAACATTGTCACTCTCCATCCATGGAGACACCACACAGAACTGGCCCTGGTCCATCGAAGCCCCACAGAATGGAAGAACGTTTGGGTGATTCAAGCGTTTCCACAACAGTACTTCTTTACAAAATCTCTACAAGCGATAGTGAGCCCCCCTGGAACCCTGAGAGGCCAATACCCCAGGAGAGGCCCACCTTTGTTTTACTCCCGTCATCATCAGAAGCAAGTCTCAGCGCCCTCACGGCAACCTTCCTTCCGTTCCAATCCCGTTTCCACAGCTCAGTATACCCACATGTTGCGAAGGGTGTCTCTCCTTGCGTCCTGAAATCCTCGCTGATCAAGCAATAACTTGACAACCTCCCAAATGTACCACATAATCTCCGAAGCACGGTGAACGCCGTGCTTTTGAGATCGCCGGGAATGTCCGCATGCTGAATGATCTATAGGGGGACAATCTCACTTAAACCACACGAAGTGCGGAACGCGGGGTGAGTCCTACTGCCGGTTCGACCAGCTCGATGAGCTTGAGGGCTTCCTCCTCGGTCAATTGAGAGACCTCAGATTTGCGATGTCTCTGGTCGCTCAAGAGTCGTTTTGCTAGATGCGTAAAATCGTCGGACTTCCGGTCCAGTGTCAACAAGGCCTGCCAAGAGGCCATTTCTGACACTAATCGGTGTCAATGGGGTGAGTGAAACGATGCTACATCTGAACGTACAGGTGTGGGCCGACGAAGTCGTTATTGGGGAGGGGGAAGATGGACGAGGGTCATGAAGAGAGATATCTGGGCCAGGAGGCAAATTCATGGACGCGCAGCCGGTGTCCGTCTCCCATGCGCAAAAGGGACACGCGACACGAGGCCGTTCATCGTAATGTCACCGCCATTTGTCCTGGGAGCAGCTTGCGCAGCAGTAAACGAGGTTAAGAAGGTGATGCCAATTGCACACAGATCAGGACCGGGGATCATCAGATGAGGGGAAAGAGATCAAATGACCGCCCCGATATGAAAACGGGCGCAAGTAAGCCTGGGATTCATTCTGGGGGGGTATCCGCTACTACTCTCTGGACTTTCGTGCGAGGTTTGACCCGTCAAACTCCAAGTACCGTCCCCTGGATGCGAGGTAAAGTCCTCATTTGTAACCAAAAGAGTTGAGGCAAAAACGCTACCTGAGTTTTAAGTCCGAGACGGCACACTCCTACCGGCCGGAACACGACGAGCAAGGATCTGCATTCATAACTGGCACTCCCTGTTCGGGCGGATCCTATGCGACAAAGATGTGTAAGTGCATTCGGTATAGCAAGAGAGAGAATTTACTTTAACGTGGGGGTATTCGATCTCTCGTGTTGAACGACTTCGTTCGTTTGAGCTAGTTGACACTCGAGCCGGCCACTCGCGGGCTTGTCAGGTAATTCATCCCATTTTGCCGGAGAACACTTAATCTGAGCTTGTCAGACGATGCCACCCTGTATTGTGCCCGGGTCGTTGCCCACGGGGCGAATTGCCGCTTTCGGTTCGTCTCTCGAGGCTCCGGCCGATGGGGATGCCGGGTGTCTGGTGCGGCCAGTAGCGACAGAACGTGAGAGTTTCTGGGAATGTTGGTAAGGTGGTACAGCACGGGGTGGGTGGTGATGATGGAAATGGCGAGTGTTTGGTTTGCGGTGGAGGGGGTTCGGAGTTCGGAGGGCGTGAGATGAATCGACGGAGATCAACGGTGTTCACTGTTCAGTCGGCTTCGGCCAGTATGCTTTCCCCACTCTCATCATATAAGCCTTGGGATCCCTCGCTCAAGGGTCTCTATTCTCCGCGCGACCATGTCCCAGTTCCCAGCCACCATAAAAGCTATCACATTCTCCAAGACCGGAGACGTCGATGTCATCGAAAAGACAGACCAGCCGTTCCCCAGACAAGGCCCTGGGGACGTCATTCTCAAGGTACGTGCGGTCACTATCTGACCTGTATAGTTGACGGTGACTTATCTCTTTATTGCCATGAATGCAGGTCGAGTATGCAGGCGTCAACTTCATCGACACCTACTTTAGGAGTGGACTTTACCCCGCCCAGCTCCCCGCGATCGTCGGATTGGAAGCGGCTGGAGTGGTTGTCGCACTCCCTACGGACCCGGCCGTATTAAAGCATCCAGAGTACAAGGCAAGATGCTATGCCATTGGGGCCAAGGCCATCGCTGTACGTACACCGACTGGGCTTTCAAGTTTTGAACCGATTATCTAGCCCTGTCTTCCCAGAACTTGCCAGGCACAAACGCGGAGTACATCGCCATTCCCTGGGACAAGATCTTTCCCATCCCTCCAGAATCCGGCATCGACACCCGAACCGCTGCTGCTGGTTTCGCACAAGCAACGACCGTTATCACGTTCATGAACGAAGCGTACGAGGTCAAGAAGGGCGACACGATTCTCGTTCACACCGTCGCAGGGGGATTCGGTCTCATCGCCGCCCAGTATGCCAAATTCAAGGGCGCCACTGTCATTGGGACGACGTCGACAGATGCAAAGGCGGATCTCGCGAGGGCTCACGGTGCGGATCACATCATTTTGTACACCAAGGAGGATACCGTCAAGAGAGTGTTGGAGGTCACGAATGGCGTTGGCGTGGATGCGGTATTTGATGGTGTCGGAAAGGACACGTACGTCACTTCTTTCCGAAGTCGTTCCACGTACTAATCTCCGTTCCCAGATTCGACAATAACTTCAAGGTGTTGAAGAGGAAAGGGACACTTATTTCCTTTGGAAATGCCTCCGGGGCTGTCCCACCGTTCTCGCCCCTCAAGCTCGCGGAGAAGAACATCAAGCTCCTGCGTCCGGTGGTGATGAACTATATGGTCACTCCCGAGGAGGGGACCCACTACTCCAAACTCTTCTTCGATGCTGTGAGCAAGGGTATCGTGAAGATCAACATCTTCCACGAATATCCCTTCACGGCTGAGGGTGTGCAACAGGCCCAGACCGACCTACCTCGCGGAAAGTCGACGGGCAAGTTGATCGTCAAGATTGGTGATTAAGCGCATGGGGAGGTAGGGAGTACGCACGGAATGGCTTATGTATGTTCCAATGTATTGATCAGCGGGTCGGCGAAATGAAGGGCGGACTGTCCTTATCTAGAACTCCTTTCAACCGTTAGGGAAAAGTGATGTCGTTTGTCCAGTCCTGTCGAGACGGGACGTCGATTTCCAGTCTGGTCACGGTGCACTGGCCGTTTAGCTTCCCCTATGATCTCGGTGATCACGCCCAGATTCCTCTTCTGTTAGATGTGTGTTGTCAGATCAACCCTGCAACCACCCTCGACGAAATCCGGGAATTGAATTTCCTCTGGAAGACTAGTTTCGCAGCGAATTCGCGCCCCAGCGCGATCCTAATGAACCGCTCAAACACATTCCTCGTGTATTGCACAGCACGATTTGTAACCCTACGTATTAAGCTTGAGCACTTGCCCGGACCTGGATAAGAACGCTCTCCCCCTCTCTCCTGTTTCCTGTGACGTTCGGATGGATACCACATATCCGTACTCTAGCGGCGACAGCGCCGATATCTTGTACCTCCAGGCTGTCACCGTAAGTATTCTTCCCCGGTGCCCTTTAATCGCCCCGATATCTAAAAGTGTCATCCTGCGATGGCCACCAAAACCTCTCCAAACTCCACAGTCCTTTCAGCGTAAGCCCCCAGCCTATAATAAACCATCCAAAGCCCTCACCGTCTCGTTGACGACCCCCGTTCCTCAAGTCGCCACGTTCGTGCTCCTTGTAAGCCCCTTGCACCTGTGGTGCCGAAGCCAGTTCTTCAATCACCCATAACTCGAGAAATTTCCGATCACCAGGTATACGACTGGCTGATACTCCTCGACCGTGAAATCGAGTATGTCTGGCGAAGCAAATGGACCATTCCCAAGGCACTCTTTGTCATATCCCGGTATGGAACGCTGCTTGAAAGGTTAATTTTTACCGCCGGTGAGTCAGACATTGTGCGCCATCCGGATGTATGGAATGGTGACTGAGATTATGCCGATTTGTAGCAAATACTGCTCCGCATGGCGTGATAGTCCACGATGCAAGTGGAGGTTACATAAGGCTATCTGCGAGCTGACTAACTGAAACGCATCAGACGTGTCAGGCTCTCTCCAAAGTTGTCTTATGTGAGAGGAAACGTTACCCCCACAGCTCGTTCACGTTCAATTATTTGCCGGTTGTTCACAGGGCTAGCGTTCTTCGGAGCCTTCATCTCAGAATGTCAGACACGGGGACCGCGCTTGATGTCCTCGGCACTGATACTCAGTCGTTTCCAGCCGTCCTTCTGTTGAGAACCATTGCGATATACTCCGGGTCAAAGCGCGTCGCCATCCCTCTATCAATCGGTTATGCGGTCTGTTCCTAGGACGGACGACCAGGATCGTGTGGCTCACCATGTCCACAGGTATCCGTCGTGACCGGAATGGCAGCGAACTGTTACTTGCTCCGTACGTTCCCTGGTGAGCAGTTTTCGGGCTTGCGTGGCTGATATGCCTCGCTGATGCTACCTGATCAGATGCCGGGGACTACATTGCCACATTCGATCCTGCGTTCAATGAGTGTTACTACGCGCAGGTTGGTATGATGTCGTTCTTCACCTTCGACTTTTTGGTGCTCCTCTGTTTTGAATTTGGTGATCACCTCATAATTCGTGCTGCCACCTGTCAACTGATCCTGATTATAGTCGTTGTCATTTTGACCGTCTGGAGAGGGTTCTGTGATTGTATGTCAACGCCACCTCTCAATCGACCGCGATGCTCAACCTCCGCACTAGTTTTCGCAGGCACTCCATTACTGAGGGTGATTTACCGAGACAGTGAGCCATCCACAAACATTCTCTCACTAACAGTTAATAATCCATCTGTCAGGTGTAGGTTTCTTTCTTGTGTTACTCGGTAAGGGATCCTTCGGTTCGGGGATCCGGCGCTAAGTAAGCGGGTCCAGCTCTGTCTCTTTCTGCGATTATTGTTTGGTTACTGCAGGGGGTGAGCGCAGCCTTCTGATCCAGGATCTGAGAACCACTCACCTTTTGTGCAGCCTGAGCTCGGCAACCTTGTGGTCTCCTTTGGTCGAGTTGCGCACAGTATTGTGTGTTGTCGAATCTTGCTGAACATCAGACGAGCTGCGTCGCCGAGAGGTCCTTCGACGATCCTGAGGTCAATCAGTCTCCAGTTCGCGACTGCCCCTGAACAGGAAACACACCAGGCTGAAACGATTCGGCTCGAGACGCACCCGGCGCGGGACGACGAGGGGAACTCTCGTCAACAGGCGGACGAGGATTTTGTTGCGGGGTGCAACAGTTGATCGTTTCATTTCTTTGTTTTGGTCCTTGTTTTATTTATTGGGGTCGGGTCCTAAGGTAGATGGATCTGGACATCTACGATAGAAGTGATGTTGAAAACGACTTTCGTTCATGGGGCGGCTGAGAAGAGGGATGCAGGAGCCAGCTGGCGTAACCCAACCCTATGGTCAGTAGCAGGCTCCTACGCAGCCTTGCAGATGAGGTGGGCAGGACGAGTCCGAATTGGTGGGAAGAAAGCGGTATAATCACTGGCTAAGATACGTTCCATTTTGGGACTGCATCGCTGGTCTTGTCAACCTCATCTACGCAGGCGAAGAGAGCTAAGAAGAAGAAGAGACCCCCACCTATGGTTCTCAAGGCGGGTGACGACACGGAGGACAAGCTCTGGAAGGCACGCATGGCTACATATCACGAGCCTACTTTGGTGACAGAAAGGTAGAAAAGGGGGACATAAATCCTGTTCTTGACGATGTCACCAATGCAAAGGCTCGTGGTATTGGTTGTGTGTCCAGGTTATTCACCGACACCTCCACGGCTTTGCTGCGACCTTTGCAGTCCCGCTGAGTTTGAAAACGAGTTTGTCGTCTCCCTCGAAAACCGGAAACCCCAGCCACCTCGATCGACTATGGAACCATACGAACCCTCCGAGGACGACAAGATGCTTCGGGTACGACTCGACAGATGGCGATGGAAGATGGCTGACGACATCTTTGGTGAACTGTTTACCAACAATTTCGGATGTTACACGTTCATGCCGAACGAGGTTTTCAATCGCATCTGTGACGCCGCTCACTACGACCTCATCACCTCCATTGACACCCTCGCAAAAGAGACTCGCTGGCACCTGTCTAAGGAACACGGACAAGCGGTCATCAAAATCATCTCAGAGATGCGACCTGTGACCGCTCCGCAATCCCCACCACAAACCGCAGCCCCGGCATCTGATCCAAAGCTTCGGGAGCTTATGTGTACAAGCTGTGGCCAACCTGGCCATTCCAGTGAGCTCGCGAGTAGAACACTGATGGTAAACTGACTCTGGTGACTAGGGTGTGCGAAATGGTGTCCAAACTATGAATCGTACCTCGCTGACCGAACCAAGGATGGAGGGACTCATTCGCACCTTACTGACACCACACAAGTTGTATTCGCCATCCCAGGACCCACTGACTCCGAGCCGTCAGAACTCACGGATGAATTCAACAAGATGTGCCTCACATGAATTACAAATGGTATACAATGTCAAACCCGGTCACTCGTGTATCAACTAATCATCATCATCTAGCATAGGGTCTTCGTCATCAAATTCTGTTTTTCCCTCTGCTTCCCCTGCTCACACGTTGTCGCTTTCACCTCCCGTTGTCCCCTCTGCTGTCGTGCTTTCCGAAGTTATTATAATGTCCAGAATACCTTTGTTCATCATATCTGGACCATTGTTGGCCGTGGTCTTTGCAGAATTGCAGAAACTTTCTCCAAACATTTTGTGGAGGTGCCGGTAGAACTCGATAAGAGGTGACTCGTTCAATGTGTACTCGGACCAGAGCGTTGGTTGTTTCCCGAAAACTCGCTCAGCCTGGTCGGAGAGTAATGGTCGTTTGGGGCCATTGGTTTCTGTGATGGCAATGGTGGAAGCTAAGGGTCGAGTGTTTGGTACCTTGGTTTGCAATAGGGGAGGTTTGGAGTTCGGAGGTCATGCATGGCCCGGGAATTGCGTTTCCTGTAGTACACCAATTTCACAGCGATCCTGATGAACTGCCCAACCACATTTCTCTGGGTTTGCACAGCACGATTCGTAACTTTACATGATTGGGGATGCAGTAGTTGATCATCTCGGTACTTTGTTCTGGTCCGTTTTTATCTATTGGGGTTGGGTCCTAAGGTAGATAGATTTGCGATGTTGAGAAAGTCTTTTGTATGGTGGGGCGGCTGCGGGACGCGGCTGGCGTAAACCGACTCTATGCTCAGTAGTAGGTTTCTTTTTCTCTTTGCTCCGGTCAACCCTCTCTTCGTCGAGCCTCAAGCCTCAAGTATAGCCCACCTCCTTTCATCTGTCGAATGTCTAAAACGTGTCTGCCCACATGACACTGATATCACTCCCGGGAGCCAGTCCGCCTCACTGAACCCGGAAGGGTCTGATATTCGATACGGTCGCCAGGAGGGACTCCACCATCGTTGCAAGCTTAGCCCGTGAGTCATTCGCAGGGGGACCGGATGTCAGGAAAGTCATTCGCTTGCGTGCTGTGGGACCCATTCTTCGGTGGCTATAACAAGAAGACGCGTCTTCGGGCGCGCTGGGCGTTAAATATTCCCTCCAAGCCTGTGCGGATTCCTTCATTTCCGATATTGACTGGTTGGTTTGATCAAACAGCTTCGGTTCAAGGCGGGGCTATGACCTCTTGGCTGGCGCCAGATTAGCTATACGGAATGCGCCCAATCACCCGACACGATGGATATTGGAAACGTCTGCCCTGTGCCAGGACGCTTGCACTGCAGTGCTGGTAAGCTTGGATACGATATATCAATTCTGAACGTTCGCGCAGAACCGGATAAGGGCATTCCTCTCCCTCCCTTCCCCTCTGTCCCTTGCAACTGAGACCTGATTTGAGTCGGATGGAGAGTATTCCAGACATTTCTGATGCCGCCGTGGTTGCATCCGGGTTCCAAACTATCGCCGTGAGTGTCTTCCCCACCACGTCATTATCTACGCCGATGTCTAGAAGTGTTACCCTGCAACGCTCACGAAAGCCTCTCTCAATCCTACAGTACAATTACGGTAAGTCCCCCAACCTAGGATCCGACACTCAAAACTCTAATCCTCTCACTGACAATTTCCATTCCTCAAGTCTCCATGCTTGCACTCTTGGTAAGTCCCTCCGTTCCGCCACACCCGCGGCGTCGGAGACAGATCTCCAACCACTCAAGTACTCATGATCGGACGATTGTCGGCCATTAGGTATACGACTGGCTCACACTCCTCGACCATGAAGTCGAGTATGTCTGGCGAAGCGAATGGAGTGTCCCCAAGATCCTCTTTATCATAGCCCGGTACGGAGCATTTCTTGATATGCCGATCTTTGTCACCAGTGAGTCAGACTCCACCCCTGCGCGTCGTTGGAATGGAGTGAATGCTAACCGTGACCCTGCTCTGTTGTGCAGTACTCACTGTACCGTATGGCGCGATGGATTCTGATGCAAGTGGATGTTACACGCGGCTATTGCGGACTGACCGACTGAAAACCTCAGACATGCAACATCCTCTACAAGATTGCCGGGTGTGAGAAAAAACACTATGCCTACAACTTGATCATTTCTGATTATTATTGGTTTGTCACAGGGAGCACGTTCCTCGGACCCTCCATCTCAGAAGGTCAGGCATGGGAGTAGCGCTCGCTATCCTCGGCGCTAATTTTTGTCGTTTCCAGCCATCCTCCTGCTGAGAACAATCGCGATATACTCGCGGTCGAAGCGCGTCGTCATCCCTCTATCAATCGCTTACGCAGTTAGTCCCCACGTAAACTTCTGGGATCGTTTGGTTCACCGTGTGTGCAGGCAGGGACAGTGGCAGGGATTGTGATTACCTGGTATTATCTCCGCACAATGTCCAGTGAGTAACTTCCGGGCTTGCACGGGTAATATACCTGACCGGTGTCACCTGATTTAGTTGCTGCACCATCCGCCCCTTGGCGCAGTGGGTGTTCCCTCAAGAACACGAGCAGGAGAATTCTCGTTCAGTGCAACTTTTTGATTCTCCTCTTTTTGGAGTTTGGTAGTATTTTTCGTTCGTGCTATACCGGATACTAACTGACCGCGATTATAGTCGTTGTCATTCTGACCATCGGGAGAATGTTCAGCGATTGTGCGTCTACGCCACCCCTTATTCGGTTGCGATGCTCAACTTTTGCATTAGTTCACTCAGGTACCCCGCTGCTGAGGGTAATATACCGAGACAGTAAGTCCCTCACCAACATTCTCCCATGGAGAACTCATTGACATTACGTTTGTCAGGCATCGGCTTCTTCCTTGTGTTATTCGGTGAGGAATCCTTCGATTCGTAGTTTCAATGCTAAACGGCAGGATCCAGTTTTGACTCTTTCTGCCATTCTTGCCCATATGCTGGTACCGGTAAATGGCGTGCCCACAGCCTTCTGATCCGGAATCTGATAGCTACCCGTTTTCACGCAGCCTCGCTTCTACAACCTGATGGTTGGCTCCGTTCGAGTCATACACAGCATCGTCTGTTGCCGTATCTTACTGAACCTCAGGCGGGCTGCATCGCCGAAGGGTGGTTCGGTTACCGCAAGGACAATCAGTCTCGCCTTTGCGACTGCCCCTGAACCAGAAAGGAACCAGGTGGACACGATTCAACTCGACTCGGCGGTGTACGGCGTGCGGAGTGATGAGGATGATTCCCCCCACAGGGATTTTGTTGTGTGATACAGTAGTTAATTGTTCCTTTTAATTACACCGTGTTCCCGCCAAAAAAGCTGCAGCATCGCTACAGGCTGTAAAATGAAGCCGCCGCAGTCACCACTATTTGTACAGAATTTACCGCCAAATGCGGGGGACCAACCTGATGGGGCGCCTCGGCCAGCAACCCCCTGGTCGGGGGGTGGGTGGGTATCAATTTTGTGCAAACATCCCCAGGCTTTGCCCGATACGGGACGGCTGAGGATCACCACTTGTCCCATGCCCCCATGATTTCCATCCCGTAATCACTTGCGGAGAGAGCATCAAACATGCCGATGGCCAATTCATTCTGCTTCCTCGAGAAATTGCGTTTCTGGAAGACTGGAGGAATTTGGGCTTGTGATATTAAGGACAACCATGGGTATATCCAAAAACTCAACCCCGCAAACGCGGCACAAAACGGAATGGCAGTGGTTAAGAGGTACGCTCGCTCTAAACGGAAGGGGCCATCGCGTTAATCGGATGGTAGACGAAGAAAAGAGCCGGGATTATCGGTGACCGGGTCCGACACTGCCTCGAGGGCTCGCTTGCTCACAACAGATCTTGGGGAGAATCCAAACGAGGCCACCGCTGGGATACCCGTAGGTGACCCAGCGGGGCCTTTACCAAAGGTGTCCGTGTTGCCACCGAAGAAAGAATTGCCGACTTGACACCGATACATCTGCGTTGGGTGACGAAGTGAGGGAGAGCTTTGGCGCTGAAATGTGCATTATCTCCGGGATTTTGGAATCATTACGGGGCCTCCAGACGAACTATTGAACCACTCAAGTACGGTGTCGTAGAGTCCTTCCATAGAAACGGCCTGAATGCGGCGTGCGAGACGATCTTGGGGATGAACCTCATAATGACCAGAACGATTCTCACATCGGCGAACACCCCGAATGTTATCCCGGCCGGTGTAGAGCGGGGATGACCGTTTGGTCGAATACGGCCAACTCAATGTGACCGGCAGAGGTATCCTCGTTGACCTTGCCACTTGACCAGGCCGTCGGGATTCGGCCTCATCACCCGAATCAATCCTTATGTCGATTGGAATACTTCTTGCAAGGAAGAGGGAGAGGGGTCAATCGTGGGATAGAACGACAGCGGAAAAGAAGCAAAAGAAGAGACCGAATGTGGTGAAACCTGCGAACGCCGGCAATGACTTCGTCGGGGTTGGAAAAGAGTAGACAAACGTGACGAGGTAGAAATGTCGGTGATCATTCTGCACATCTTGCGCAGGCGATGGATTGATAACAGTATCGCGTGGCTCGACTTGGACGCGACGGTCAAACGTCGGATCGCTGCTTGCCCAACATGGTGGCGAACGCGGCGAGGAGAGCAACCGAGGCGTCTTGGACGTGGAAGATGTTGGACTGTTCCAATGAGAATAAACGACATCAGCACCGGTTGGGGCGTTCTCAAGCGAGGAATTGGTTAAAATCTTGATGAATTTATATTTCACTTGTCGTGAATCGGATTCGAGCTTGTCCTGAACACCAACAATGGAAACGGGCGTGACCGCGGAGAACGGACCGGCCCATTCCCTAATTTTGGAATATCACGGCAGAAGTGAGCGCGAAAAACCTGACTCACGACTTCAACACGGTGCTCAAGGCTTCACAAATCCACGACCGGACCCGTTGATACAGTGTTCGAACTTGTCGTGGGACCCGGCGTGGGCGGTTTGGGAGGAGTGTTGGCTACATCTCAGACATCGTGTCCTTCGAACTAGAAACTAAAAACGCGGTCACCGGAGGTTGACAACAACTTAATATGAAACGATGAGAGATGTGGTCGACCAAACACATGTTTTTGGGCTAATGGCAGGTTGCTTCCTCCGTGCGGTACGAACATCCGAGAAGGAAGGGCATGCTTGACGGGCTACCGGAAATGAAGAGAGTCACGCAGAGTGAGGACGGTGTCGATCCGAACAGGTGAACGAGAGGGTGGCTCCACGGAACTAGCAGAGTGGGGGATTTCTGGTCGCTGAAGAGATCCCGTATATATGGTCCAGGTGGACCAAAAGACAGATCTTAGGGACATCACTTCATGGTAGATTGAACTTGAACGCAACCACGAGCGCGAGAGAACGGGATCACCGACAGGCTTCGAGTCCACGGTCCGGTTCTCGATCGCAGTGTTCCTCCATTCACACAATCCCATAGTCCGCTCACATATTTCTTCACGGTTGCGGTCACTGCATTGCGCATGTGCATTTATTCGACCCTCCACCACCCTGTGTTCGACAGATAGTACCTAGTTACAGTGGCAACCTTCTCCAGCTCACGCGCGCAGATTCGCCCCCCGCGGAAAATCGTAACCCCATGTGGCGGACATCACTCGTCAAGTTACATGATACATATACCTTTCCTTGGCCCCACGAGCTGCAGAGTATAGAGACGGGGCGGATGGAGGATGGGTGAAGGACCAGACGAGCCAGACGAACACAGCTCGGACGGGAGACCACAGAAAAGGAAGGTACGAGTGGATTTCCCCTCGTTAGGTCCACGTTATGTGCGTTTCATGAGCGGCGCGGACTTGATACATTTGTGGCAGGGCCATCCATGTGTTCGAAATCTAATGCTGTGAACATGAGTTGCGGAGGTTAAAGCATGTGTCCTCATCTACAACAACGCTGTTCAGACAGCTTCAATTTACGGACGGCATAGAAAGACGCACCACCCTTTTTTTAAGTTTTCGACGTCATCTAGGTTTCATCAAGAGCAGGATGACGAAGTCGTACTCGGCCCGGAATGACGATAGGACTTTGAGTGATTGGCGGTTGCATCCGTGATGTTGCTCGCGAGGCTCGTATCCGTGACTGACGAGGAAAATGTACCGGGCGATCGGGAGTGGAGGAGAGGAGAGCTGGTACCGTTCACTCCATGCCAATTAACGCTTGGAAAACAACGGGGTGAACCTACACTTCAGCCAAAGCACCGTACGCAGCAAGCCCAAGGCCAGCGTCTGATCCCGGGAACCACTGGAGAATCGTCAGATGCAGGCAACGGTGGGAAGAAAGTCAATCTTGCGGAACCGTTCTCACGACGAGACCCTGGGGGTGTGGTGGAAGGGAGAACCTCGGACTCCCGGATCAAGGCCGCAACAGCGATGGTGGATTCGATCCGCCTCTTCGGGAAACGGATGTCTTCGACCGATCCCCCAACATTCGATGTTCAATTCAGATTCGCCTCCCTCAAGGAGTGATACGGTCCTGGCTACCCCTACCGTCGTCGCTGTGTACAAATAGTGGGAGGAGACGCCGAAGTCCTCTGCACAGAAGATACGTGCTACTTTCTACACTGGATTCCGGACGGCTACGAAGCACCGAACGGATTTGGGGCAAGGTCTGCCACGTTGGGGGGTTGCAGAGGCTGGAGAGGGCCATCTGGGTATACGCCAAGCGGATCCTGGTTCCTGGAATTGGTTTCAGAAGGCTCTGGAGATTTCGCAACTCGGTTCGTCCCCTCACTGTCTGTCTGTTCAGGACTCGACACACGACAGCAGACGAGCGTTCGTACTGATCAACCTCACGTTTAGATTCATTTTCCGTCTTCAAACAACACGAGAGGCGAGCCGGCACCTGTTATTCCCCTTCATCAACCCGTTGCTTCACCGACTATCGACGTCCTCAGGCTTCAACGTCAACGTTCAAACCGGTATCGCTCCAGACATTATCGCACGACCCCCAGACGCGTTCCGCCTGGAAGAGGAGGAGTTCGTCCGACTGTCCGACAGCACACTTTCCGAGCCGCCTTCGTCGCCACGTTCTCCATCGATACCTCACCCAACGCGTTCACTCCTGGAACCTGGTGTCATCCGGATCAAATTTGGCCCCTGTCGCAGACCTCGTCTGGAATAACGTTGGGTGAGGTTGGTGTTGTGGCTGGGTTCGTCGAATTCGAGGCTTTTGCTGTGAACGAGTGTGGGGAGCTGGAGAGATGGTCGGGTGTGAGTATAGCGGTGATTTTATGATGATGATGGCTTTAAACAGCCGCGTTTTGGATTTCTAGAGACCTCGTTTGCTCAGTTTGGGTTCGGCGCTCGAGATCCTCACCTTCCGTCTCTGACCTCCTTCCCCGCTATTGTGGATGAGGTCCTCCGGACGTACGCGTTTCTTCGCCACAAGAGTCAACCGCTACGTACGCCCGGCAGACGTGATTATTTGATGACTGGCTTTCGTAAGGTTCGGTAGCGATGAGCGAGAGGAGAACGCGCCTTGTTCGTGAGCATCTCTTCTGTATCATCCCCTTCTCTTCGCGCTCTCCCACCCGTACGCGGAAATCATAAACTAACGACCTTAACCGCTGGAGTGATCGTCGCTACAGATCCGGCCATATTGAACCACCCGGAGCACCAAGCACGGAGACAAGGCGGAGCTGGCCAAGGGTGGTGTGGATCGCGTCATTTTGTACACCGAGGAGGATACCGCCGAAAGAGCGTTGGAGGTCACGAATGGTATTGGGGTTGACGCGGTATTTGACGGTGCACATTTCTTTTTACGAAGTCATTCTGCGTACTGATCTCGGTGTCCAGATTCGACAATAGGCTCAAGGCGTTGGGGAAGAATGGAACGCTTATTTCCTTCGGAAATGCCTCCGGTGCTGTCCCGCCGTTCTCGCCCCTCAAGCTCCTGCGTCTGGTGGTGAGGAACTGCATGGTCACTCATGAGGAGGGCACCCACTACTCAAAGCTCCTCTTCGACGTTGCGAACAAGGGCATCGTGAAGATCAACATCTTCCACGAATATCCTTTCGCAACTGAGGGTGTGCAACAGACCCAGATCGATTTGCCTCGCGAAAAGTCAACGGGCAGGTTAATCGTTAAGATTGGTGATTAAACACATGGGGACGTAGAAAGTATGCAAGGGGCTGTTTATGGTATTGATGAGCGACCCGGTGAAGTGAAGAGCGGATCGCCTTTGTCCATAGGCCCTTTCAGCCGCCAGAGAAAAGTAATGTCCGTTCGGCCTCGTTCAGAGGGGGGTCGATTCTCAGCCTGGTCCGTTTAGCTTCCTCCAAGTGATCTCAATGATCACCCCCAGTTTTCTCCTCCGTTAGATGTACGCTGTCAGATCAACCTCGACGAAATCCCGGAATTGAATTTCCTCTGGAAGACTAATTTTGTGGCGATTTTGATGAATCACCCAAACGCGTTCCTCGGGGGCTTACACAGCACGATTCGTAACCATACATATCAAGCTTAAGCTTGAGCGCTTGAGCGCTGACCGGTGCTTGCACCGTGACCTCCTTGGTCTGAGGTCCACCTTTGATTTGTCACCACTGAGCTCAATCTCGGACGCCTTCGACTGACCCTGCTTGGATATATAGAGTTCAGATGCACTATCCAAATGCGTCTCTCTCGTCACTAGCGCTCGCGCCTTCCTCAGGGGATGACACGGCTATGGCTGTCCGGCGGCCGTCGCCACTATTTACAAGCCATAGGAGAAGGTGCCGAAATGCTCCGTACGGAAAATGTATATTACTTCCTGAATTGGACTCCAGACAGCTAAGATACCAGACGAACTGGGGTGAGATCTGTTACATTGACAAGTTAAAGAAACCAGGGAGGGCTATCGGGATACACGCCATGGTTTTAAATAAGCGAGTCCTGGCTCCTCGGGTTGGGCTCGAGAGGTTTCCTTTCGAGGTTTCGCAGCTCGGTTCGATCGACCCTCATCGATATCGCCTATCTGCCCTTGGGTTGATTCGTTTCGTTAGGACTCAATACACGATAGCAGACGAGCATTCGCGCTCATCAACCGCACGTTCGTGTTCCTTTCCGCTCTTCAAACACGAGGGGTGAGCCAACCTGTTACACCTCTTCATCAGCTCGCGTCGCTAATTATTGACACCCTCGGGCCTCGATGCTAACGTTTAGACCGGCATCATTCTCAAACGCCATCTCACGGCTCAGACGCGTTCCACCTGGATGAGGAATTTCGTCCAACAATGTATTTTCCGGGTGGTCGTCGCGTTTTTCATCGAATGGATAAAATTGCATCAGTAAATGTGGCAAGCATTTTATTTCACGCTTTTATAGCTTATTTCGACCTTTTATTGATTGTTTGACGTTGTATAATGTAGGTCCGAAACTTACGCAATCTTGAGGGGTATCAATGGCGGAGAGCTGTCAAGAATAAGATAGAATAAGATCAAATAAGAACGGCAAACAAATAAGTAGAGTGCCACGTTTACTGATGTGTAGCAACAATGAGAATACCCGAGTGATACAGGTCCAACTAGTCATGGCGAACACGGTCTGGATGGGTGCGGATGGGAGAATATACTGGGAGGATACCGGCGGACAGGAACAGCTTGGCCAGAGCCTCCAGGATATCCGTGAGTCAGCGCATGGCCAGACACAGCGTCGATTCGAAATTGTAGGAGACACGATCAGTGATGGATTCCGTGTCTGAGTTGTGTGGCTCGGATATCATGATCAGATACTTGCTACCGGTACATCTGCGTTGAGTGGCGAAGTGGGTGAGGGACTCCGCCACTGGAGTGAGCTACAACCGAGTTTCAGAACCACCGCGGGGCTCCCAGACAAACTACCGAACCAGCCGAGTATGGTGTCGTAGGGCCTTTCCATCGGAACGACCTGGATACGGCATGCGAAACGCGATCTCGAGGCTGAACCTCGTGATAGCCAGAGCGACTTGCATGTTCATGGTCACCCGGAACATCCAGGAGAGGCGCTTCGAGTGTTGTCTCGACTGGTGTCCTTATTGGTAAGTGGAGGCGGCTGGTCGGATACGGTCAACTCGGTGTGTTCGCTGGGATTGTTCCCACCAACCTTTCCACCCGCCCATGCCACGGGGACCGCCAGGGTGTGGTATTGCACGTCCGAGCCACTTCTTAGATCGCTCAAGGTACTTCTTGTGACTGCTGTCGCCATGAACTGAGAAGCGAAGGGTGAGGGAAGAATCAATTGTGGGACAGTGACAGCGGTAACTGAGACGAGCGGCAAGGACAAACATGACGAGATGGAAGCACCGGGTGACCGTTCTGTTCGTCCCGCGATGGCGACGGATCGATAACGGATCTACGTGTCTCGACCTGGACGCGGCAGTCAAACATTGGGCCACTGCTTGCCCAAAATGCCGATTAACGTGGCGAGGAGGGAAGTGACCAGAGCGGAACAAATAATGGATTGGACGTGGAAGTTGGTGGGCTGTTCTATCGAGAGCAAGCAGCGCCAGTGCCGGTTGGGGCATTCCTAAGCAGGAGACTGGCGGAAATCTTGAGGGGTTCGTAGCTCACTCCTTGTGGATTGGATTCAAGCTTCTCCTGAACATCAGCAGCGGATGTGACCGTGGAAAGTGGGTCGGTCTATTGCTCGAGAAAGTGAGTTTAGAATATCACGGCAGAAGTGGATGCGAAAAAAAGGTCTCATAAAGATCAGCGAGGTGCTCAAAACTTCATAATGACCGGACTCGTTGGTCCCGTGTTCGAATTTGTCGTAGAACCGACGTGGGCGCTGCTGACAATTTGGCGGGAGGGATAAGTATATCTTAGGCGTGGTATCCCTCCGACCAGAGACAAAAAATGTGATCACCGAGGGTTGACAAAGAAAATTCGAAATATTGGGACGGAGGGGAATCAATTAGAAGCATATTTTTGGGCTGATGACTGCTTCCTCCGTGCGGTACGAAGATCCGTGGAGGAAGGAGGTGTTTGACGGGGTGTG
>Ga0307513_10003174_pt1 | contig 22448 bp, 21 predicted proteins | sample 15_EM_MG_FD_202174 | JGI IMG/M metagenome (GOLD analysis project Ga0307513, IMG submission 202174) | Populus trichocarpa ectomycorrhiza microbial communities from riparian zone in the Pacific Northwest, United States - 15_EM | ecosystem: Host-associated > Plants > Roots > Unclassified | place... | reverse complement strand
GTATGATAATCCTGACGGCTTCCGGAAGGGGCTGGCGAATTGAAAGCGTCAGGACGCTGGGATATGGAGAACAGGGGGGACGTCAAGTCCGGATGCAAGGGAGTGTTGCTGCGCAACTCAGGACGCAATAGTGGCGTGCGGGCGTTGGGGACGGACTCAGGACGCACGGGAAGCGTACGGACGCTGGGACTGAACACAGTACGCACAGGACGCACGGGACGCAGCGACGACGTCGCTGGCGTCAGGACGCAGTGAGGGCGCATCAGATGCATGTGTTTTTTTTGCTGATGATGGAAGTTTCCTCTACGCCCTGCACAGCTACTGATTGCCTAGACGACTTCTGGGAACCCTGTGACGATGAGGAATATGATTCTAGCAGCTCTGAGCAGGACTATTTCCCCATAGATGACAACAGCCTCCTATTGCACACCAACGAGAGCGCTGAGGACAGCGGAGATTTTGGAATGATTATTGATTTTTCAGAATAAGGGAATGTGACATGTGTACATGTTCCGGTAACAGTACCCAGGAGCAGGCAGTGTAGGATCTCCTATGTTTAGTTGATTTATATTTGGTTTATTTGATTTGATTTCAGCTCCGCCACTGTCTCTGAGTCAGATAGGCTATGCTATCGTATTGCTATGTTAAGTTTGCTTTGTTGGAAGTTTATATTTAGGATTCCGGGCATGGAATGGTCATGTAACACTGGCGAGAGCTGAGCATTGTTTGTTCTTCCTTTGGTCTTGCAGGAATTTCAAGATTCCGGTATGTGCGCAGCTACTGGTAATGATCCTGATTGCAGGAAGGCTATCGCTCTCGCTCTTGGTCTTTGTATTTAAACCAGTCTCCTGGCTAGCAGGAGACAGCAGACTTTGACAGACCTTCAGTCTAAGAATACACTTGGTTGAACGGCAATCCCTGAGTTCTATTTGTCCTTCAACTATTATCTCTTACCTCCGGTCCCATGAAGCCTCCCTTACTACCAGGGCTAGCAGGTCTACCGCCGGTCCTATTGTATGTTGGTTAGACAGGAATAAACATGTTACACATTGCTAGTAATTTCGTCCATAAGGTATTCAGGGCGGCAGCGATTGACAGAGTCACTGCTGGTAAGGCTGGGAGAGGTTTGGGCTTCGCCTGAGTGGTACATTGCGTGGTCTGATTCGATGCTAAAATCGGTAGATGAGGCGTAGCTTGTATTGATTTGTAGGGGTTGGGTGGAGTCAGGTAGCTCAAGGCTGTCATGATCGATAGTGGGGTGCCTGAGACTTATATCTAGCGGCCCTGGGGGTCCCTCATGGATTCTTGATAGGTAGTCCGCTAGGAACTTCATCACTCCTGCTGGTATTATATTTTAAAATCAAAGCCACTGATATGCGTCAGCCATCTCTGCTGTTGTCCATTGAGATTCTTTTGTGTCATGAGGTTAGTGAGGCTTTCGTGGTCTGTAACCACTGTAAATTGCCTGTGCAGCAAATGGGGAGCGAATGCTTCCATAGCCTCAATGATTGCAAGCGTTTCCTGTTCGTGTGTGGGGTAGTTGCTTTGTGATGGTGTCAGCTTCCTGCTGTGGAACGCTGCAGGCCTGGCTCCATCTCTGGTTGGTCCTTGGCCTATCCAAGCGCCCGTACCTGTAGGGGATCCATCGGTAAAAAGCCATATCATATCCGGCTTATTATAGTCGCTCGGTCTAAGGACTTTGTGCTTATCTGCAGATCGCTTGACCGCTTCGAAGGCTGCTTCCTGCAGATCCGTCCACAGCCATTCAGCGTTCCTCCTCAACTCTGTGAGCGGGGCTGTGATAGTGGCGATGTGGGGAATGAACTGCGAGATATAATTAACCATTCCATTGCATCGCTGCAGTTCTTTCTGGCTTTCTGGTCTTGTCCAGTCCATTATGGTCCGGATTCTTTCTGGTGCAGGGTGGATGCCATTATCATCTATCATATGGCCTAGGATATCGAGTTTTGTGGCAAAGAAAACACTCTTTCTTGGGTTGGCATCATAGCCGGCGTGCTGCTGCTTACTGCAGGCGTTCATAACGTCCTTAACATGCTCATCAAAGGTGTCACTAAAGACAAAAATATCGTCAATCTAGACCCATATGTTCTTCCCTAATTCGTCATGGAATAGGTCCTCCATAGTCTTCACAAAGGTTCCGGGAGCATTCATGTCTCCTTGTGTTATGACCTGGCTGGTAAAGCCGCCGAAGAGTGTCTTGATAGTGTTGTACTTCACATCATCTGGATGGACTCTGGTCTGGAAGTAGGCGTCACTGAGATCTATCTTGCTGTGGAACAGTCCTCTGCCTACTGCATTTAGTATAGTGTTCTGTTCTGGGATGTGTGTGTGATCGGCCTGGGTGTTATCATTCCTGAAGCGGAGGTCTACAAGTGGTCGGATTCTGCCATCGCTTTTGGCTTCCACAAGCATGCTGGCTCCTCCGGGCACACTGGTCCTACGCAGGATACCGGAGTTCATCTGCTTGTTGATCCACCCCTTGTGTTTTGTCATCACGGCTTGTGGCGCTTTGAAAGTAGGTGTATTTAAAAGCTTCGTCGGGTCTATGAGGCTTATCCTGTACATTATCTTGCGGACTGGGGGTAGTTCCTCAGGTACTTCTTTGACAAATACCTTGGGGAACATCGCCAGGAAGTCTAGTACTTCCTGTGGCTTCGTCATGGCTGAGCTAGACTCTCTAGATTTTCTGTCACAGGTAACTCTGACCTTGTACTTGGAGAAGTAAATGCTCTTCTTTTGGCAATTGATGACCGCTCCTAGCCTTATGAGATCGTCCATACTGATGAGGATATCATAGTCTGATACTGGCGTGACCAGCACAGGCACCTTGTCAACTCTCATCTTGCCTCGCTGAATCATAACCTCAACAGAGAAGTTGCTAGTTGATCGCGATCCTTTAACTGCCATCTTTAGAGTGACGGGATTCTTCCTAGCTGTGTAGGGGATGTTGTGTGTTGTAATGAATTTGTTGGATATCAGGGTACCACCAATGGTCCCTGTATCTGCAAGGGCACTGGCGGGCTTGCCATTGATGTTAATAGTGAATTTGAGTGCCTGAAATGGCCTGTCTTTGGGTGTGCCTACTGTAGTCTTGTAGGTTCTGATCGAGCCGCTTCCATCGAGCTTCTCTGTACTGTCTGTATCGGGCGCATATTCGCCTTCACTGCTGTCTGGGCTTTCCTCAGAGAGGCGAACATGGTTGGTCTTAACTTCTTTCTTTGGGCACTCGTTTGCCATGTGTCCGCTTTCGCCACAGTAGAAACAGGCTGGGTCTGCCTTGCGGCGATCCATTTCGGCCTTACTGGGCTTGTTGGATTTGGTATAGGTCCTTTTCTTGGCCGGGGCCTTTCCTTTGCCTATGTTCCTGGGCATTGTTGTAGTAGGGGGCTTGCGGTAGGTATTCTCTTTCTTTGGTGTATGGGTTTTGCTGCTAGCAGCCTGGCTTCTATCGCTGCCCTTATAGCCGCGAGTTCTATACATGGTAGTATCATAGCATTCTGCACAGCCACCATCTGGTCCCAGGTATCTTCTGGTCTGAGCTGGGGCTTAACACAGCGGCGTAGTCTAGAGTCCATACCGTCGAGAAATCGCTGTTTCTGTACATAATCTGAGATAGATCCATTTGGAAGTGATCCTTTGAGGTCCGCTAGCTCTCCCGCTATCTTCGTTATGCGTGCTGGCTGTCCACCTGCTGTCTGGCGGACATTCTGCCACTTGTGATAGGTGTCATCAGTGTTTGTACAGGCTTCGAATAGCTGCTGGAAGCGGTGTGTCAGCTGCGGTAGGGTGAGGTTTTCGTCCTCTGTTTCTAGTGTCTGGAATGTATTGTTTGCTTTCCGTTCTGTGTAAAAGCCATAATAGTCCGCCACTTCAGGGGAGTCATCGTACAGTCCAGATCTCGCCAGGTTCTTTTTGACTGTTCTGAGCCATCGCTTGAGTGTGTCTGGTTTGAGGTCTTCTCCTTCACCGCTAAAGAAAGGCGGTTTAGGAGGCTCAGGAGGGGGCAACCTGGCCGGACCTGGGTCTGCCATGGTGCCTGTAGGTGGGTCTGGGGCTGGAGGTGGTGGATCTGGTCCTTCAGGGGGCTCTCTGGCGCTCCTGGATCTTGAGGGTCTTTCTGGTGTGTCTGGGATAAATGTACCAGGTAGTGATTGTTCTCTATGCTCTCTAGAGGGCGCTCTAGTTGGTTTCTGACTTCCAAAGACTTGTAGAATGCTGGGTGCTTGCCACCTACTTGTGGTGGGGCGTTCTGGTGGGCGTTCAGTTTCCGAAGTTTGCTGGGCTGCTGCTCTTGCTGCTGCTCTTTCCTCAAGCCGCCGGGCTTCTCTTTGAATGAGTTCCTCAGCTCTGAGGTTGTGGTCTTCGTCTGAATCTGTGTCTAGATCTCCTGGGAGGAGGTCAGTGTTTCTTGCTGGTGTATCTGCTGAGTCTGGCGTGGGCCCAGGGGTTGGTTCCTGTGTGGTTGGTTCTGGGGTATCATATGTAGGTTATGCTGAAGGACGATTGTAGGCCCTACCGGACCTGGTAACGCTTCTGCTCCTGCGTTCTGCTATTGTGAATGTAGCACCTGAGCCGGGAGTTCCTTTCCCTGCCGCTCCAGCTTCTAACTAGTTATCAAGATACTGGGAGGGTGATCAATCCTACCAGGCAGTTCCCAATCCTGAGAACAAAGGGTTTTTCACCTGCTGTAGGCAAAGAAATGTAACAGGTTTATTCCTGTCTAACGAAAATACAATAGGACCGGCGGTAGGCCTGCTAGCGCTGGTGCTAAGGGAGGCTTCAAGGGACCGGTAGCTTAGAAGGATAATAGTTGAAGGACAAGTAGAACTCAGGGATTGCCGTTCAACCAAGTGTATTCTTAGACTGAAGGTCTGTCGAAGTCTGCTGTCTTTTGCTAGCCAGAAGACTAGTTTAAATACAAAACACAAGAGCGATAGCATTCCTGCAATCACGATCATTACCAGTAGCTGCCCACATACCGGAATCCTGTAATCCTGCAAGACCAAAGAAAGAAACAAACAATGCTCAGCCCTCGCCAGTGTTACATGACCATTCCATTCCCGGAATTCTAAATATAAACTTCCAACAAAGCAAACTAAACATAGCAATACGATTGCATAGCCTATCTGACTCAGAGATAGTGGCCGAGCTGAAATGGGATCAAATAAACCAAATATAAATCAACAAAACACAAGAGATCCTACACTACCCGCTCCTGTGTACCGTTACCGGAACATGTACACATGTTACAGTTTTGTATTTGAGAGTGTTTGCGAAAAACGGTAGATTGGTGGGTCAAAGTCGGTCTATCAGGATAGTAAACGCATATAACAGGAAGGGGGAGTGGTGACACTCGGTACCGGCCGACACCCTATTCAGAGAAACAACAGTGCCGACAATAATGGTCGGTAGTTCTAACGTTCATACTGTGATCATGGACTCAATGAGAGTGCTATTGCACTCCGAACCCAGGGCCGGAGAGTTATAAATGCGAACAGCAGCCCTGCAAGGGCATAAGATCCTGAACACGCTGGGAATCCACACAAGATTTTCCAACAACCCTATGTTACACAGACCTTCAACCATCGATTACACACTGGCCAACGCTTCAATGTTCACCAAGGTGTCGAGATGGAGGGATATCACCCAGGGGACTGGCTCAGACCACATTGTGATAGTCACTGAAATCAACTCCAAAGAAATACACCTCGCGAGACTGGCGCCGGACTGGGACAAGATCAAATAGCGTGTAGGAAAGCGGGAATCCAACCCAGCTATCCAAGAGTCGTTTAAAGATTATTGCAGTGATGAGTGGGGATATGTACCGATTACTCATGGAGACTGAGCTGAAGAAAGTTTCCAAACTAGTTTGATGAGACTAATTCACCTTGTCAGGAGTTGGGCTCCGATGAAGCGACCTACCAACTAGTCAAAAACCTGGTGGACATCGGAGCTGATAGAGATGAGAAAGGTATATACTGCAGCTGCCCGGCGCACGAGGGGTGATGGGACTGGGGTGGAAGAAAGAGATACAGCCAAGAAAGAGTACAAGAAGGCACTCCCGTGTAGTGTTCGTTACGGGGCGGGGCGGGGCGGGTTTTCACTCGCCAGGCCCCGCCCTTACACGGGGCCGGGGGGTGTATCTTTCGGGTAATCCCCGCCCCGCCCCCACCCGGGGCCCACCCGCACTCATTCCCTGGACGGGGCCCCGTTTGTTACCACCCATTTTTAACGAGGACCCGTCCGGGGTATGGGTGGCGCGGGGGCCTGAGCGGGCACAGGGGCAGGGAATGCCAAAAAAGACACCCCGCCCCAGGCCGTTGAGCGGGGCGGGGCGGGGAAACAGGCTGGGGGCCCGCGTTTTCCGGGGCCCCGTCCGCCCCGTAACGAACTCTACTCCCGTGGGAGAAGAAGAACTATTGAGATGATTTCCTGGCATCAGCGAAGAAAAACAACCTTTGGACCGGCAATCAATTTACCAAAATTAGAACCCCGACTCGGGTACTGGGAGGCCAGAACGCGACACCAGTACAGACAGAACAAACGATAATGGCGTACTTCTTACCGCCTGAGGACCAGAGACCGGCAAGACGACACGATATCAGGCAACAAGACGAGTTAACCTAGATAGGTGAAGTTAATTCCGCACTAGCGAAATGCATCAATGGATCAGCTGCAGGGCCGGATCAAGTACCATATGGGGTCTGGAAAGGGATACATTCGGTCAATCCAAAAATAATACCAATCTTTGTTAAAGACATGTTGGTGTGGAGAATTCACCCTCCCATGCTTAAAGAGTCTACCGGGGTTATCCTGCCAATACCCAACAAGACTGACTATACAGACTGCGCAAGCTTTACAGTGATCGCAGTCATGCAGCCATTCTCGAAGATTGCCGAAACGATAATCAACAATAAACTCATGGCTATAGCATATTCCAAGGGATTTTACAGCGTCAATCAAACTGGAAGCCTGCCACAGCGGTCGACTATCGATTCAGCAATCTTATTACAACACTGGGTAAAAGAAGCCCAATTCGCAAAAAGAAAGATGTTATTGCTTTTCTTGGATGGGAAAGGGGGTTTCGACAATGTAGATCATAGAAAACTGTTGGGGATATTAGCTGAGACGGGTGAAGTCCCAGACTACCTGACAAACTGGATTCAAAACTTCGTAACAACTAGGAATATCTCACTGCCTTACCCCGGAAGTCTGAGAATGGAACATGAGGTCAACAAAGGTATACCACAAGGGTCACCATTATTGCCCCTCCTTTTCGTGATATACATCAAAAAACTGCACTCAGTGGTAAACACAAACGAGTTCTTTACCACATCATACGTTGATGACTTTCAAATAACGGTGGCGAGCAACTTGTGGGAAAGAAATGTGCGGAAGCTGGAGGGAAAGGCGGCGGAGATGATTGCAATTGCCCAGTCACTTGGACTCTCTTTCAGCATCGTGAAAAGCGAAGTCATGCACCCGAGGACGTGGTGGGAGAAAGGCCGGAGGTCCGAAAGCAGCGTTACCATACAATCACATGTTGTGGAACTGGTGGGGAAGGTAGTCACGTAGTTGGGCTACTGGTTGTCCAACAACGAAGAAACAGCATCGCACTTTACGAAGAGGCTAACCTTGGCGCAAGGAGCCTTCTTGAGATTCCCAAGAGTGTCATTGACGGGTAAGGGACTGTCCCCGTATGAGGTCCGAAGGCTTGCTAAGGGCATACTCTTACCAACTTTGATGTATGGAGCAGAGTTCCTCGACCCCTGAAAAACAATGTTAAAAAAGAGGCCAACTTTCTGGAACCAAGTATCCAGTGAATTACGAATGGTTTCTATGCTACACACGTATGGGTGCTATCGCCAGAGGCATGCCTCACCCCGGTGTCGATATATGCTGCACAAATGCGGTTGATGACAGCTGTGTGAATAGTAACAGTCGTTCCAGAAAACAACGTTGCCACAGCTATGCTTCTCCAGAGCTTCCCTCTAAAAATGGAACATCAACTTGAGACCAATCGCAGGGCGGCTTTTTACATGAATAAAGGTGGAAAGAGACCGAAAGTGTAGAGCTCAACTTGCACCACAACCTTTCAAACTAGGCTAACCATTAACGAGATTGTGGCCAGGGCCCTAAATGTTTTCCCAGAAGGACAAATGCCAATGAGACCAACAAGACCACTGCAGGTGACTTTGGAAGATGACGAAGGGCATTTTAACACGAAAGAAACTGTACACAAGATGATGTATCAAAAGTGGGTAGAAGAACCATACCCACAATACTACGAATACAGGCCGCCGTATAGGGAATGCTGGAACTTCATAACACTTCCCAAATTCGTGGCTGGACGCGCTCATCAGATCAGAGCGAACAAGAGCTACCTAAACGCCCAAACCCATTGGTCAAATCAAGACCGTGACGCAACATGCCCTAGGTGTGACCAAGAGTCGGAGGTTTTCTTCATGTCGTCCAATATCCTGCTTTGGAGGGAGATAGGAGGGAAAAGAATATGCAGGCTTGCAACGTGGGCCCGGATTCTGGGCTCTGGAAAGGAAATAAGAAGGGGATGAAATTGTTAAATGGGGTTTTGTCCTATGTGATGAGGAACAGGATAAACTTTCCAGTTAAAATGGGTGGTTTTCCTTTTACGCGCAATGCCCAGTTGACATCATGATTTATAATCAAAGCTTTTAAGTTGATGTTTTCAATGTTTATGATTTTATATCATTAAAAATTTGTTTAAAAAGAGGGATGATTTCTTTTGTTTAAGGGGTTTTTAGGCCATAACTTAGGTTGCATGCCATCGATTTTCCTGTAGCTAGCTACGAATAACCCGTGGATTTAACAAAAGAAAAGAAACTCTCGAGATCTGCATAAAGCTAATAGTAGGTAAACAGAAGATCACGCCAAGGCGGGTAATTAGCAGTAGTGATTGCATTCCTAATTGCTCGGTAATGGTAGAGTATATAGTCAGCAGGTGGAATGGGTCTCTGTCTAACATGATTGGATAAGTTAAAGTTTCTGGAGGTTGTTATAGCTCCCTGGTCGATTCATGTGTTTAGAGAAACTTATAGTATAGTTTCATATGATTGAGATGACATAAATGTTTAACCTCTCTTATAAAACTAGTATGATAGAGAAATTCAACTGAGTATGCTTTAAATTACCAAAGTTGTCTACAAACATTGTATCTATTCCCAACCAGCATGGCACTAACAAATCCACCCAACCGCTCTCCAGCTCAGACATCTCAGAACAAATTAAATATACCTTAACAAATCTACGATGGTTGATCTTAGTTTGAAAGCCCCAGCACCACGTCAAGATGTCAACCATGCTGGGGTCCCATGAGCCATTCGCTGATTAGCCAACCCGAGTTGGACGGATGACAGCCAAACCATGTTGGAGCCTGTTTGGATACAGCGGTTCTGTTCCGTTCTCACATACAAATGACCCTCCCCCCCCCTTCTATTTCACAACGGAGAGAAGGTCATTTTCCCACCGGAAAAGGTTGCCCAACAGAACGGTGCTATTTTCCCAAACAGGCTCTCATACCATGGCCTAAAGTATCCTTCCTATCAGGCACTCTTAGTACCAGGCGTGTTACCGTTCTCTTGAGCAACAGTAAATACTGCTCATGGGAGCCGGGATACTACCGGCAGGCAGGCGCCCTGGCTGTCGTCACAGTCGCAAAGCTCCTCAGCAACAGTGATGCAAATTCCATGGAAAGGAAAGAAGGGAATTTGGGGGGGAGGTGGTGGTATTTATAGAGCGCTGGAGTGGGTGCCAAGAATCTTTCATGATTGGTTTTTGTGGGGGATGCGAGGTTCAGGTGTCCAGCAGGGTTCATGGCAGAGTTTTGATATTTTGAGCATCATGTGATATATGATATATCATGACTGCGGGAATTTCGAAACCATTGTATCTTTATTTCTTTGTTGTCCACAGGCTTCTGGCGATTATGAAGGGTTTAAATTGTCATATCCCCCTCCTCCCCCAGCTAGTAGCCTGATCCTGCCTAATTTTGTGTCATTGGGTCGCAGAATCATACATAAGATTAAAAACGATGTGTATTTCCTACAGGTGGCTGTCGTTGGTCGCCAATTGTAGTGTACCTCGTGTGGCTCTGTGCCATGCAACGAAAAGACAGTGTGACGATCTAGAGAACTAGATCATCTTCTTTTGCACTCCTTCCTTCCTTCTGTCCTATCTTCTCCCGTCTGTGAACAACAATACATAGCTGGAAGGCAGGACAGAGTGGGCTAATGAATAACAAAAGCAAAAATCGGAAATAATAAGCACCTCTAGCTATTTGGAAAATATAAGAGCAAGCCCAAGACCCTTTCAAACCGAGTAAATAGTTTCCAATTCTCTTGAGATGGGGAAGCCCACCCTAGTTAAACATTGCCTCAGTAGGCAACCCTAGATGTTATAAGGAAGCCTTTTCCTTGGAATTACGCTACCAGTGCCGGTTGGCGGGTCTGGTTGGTCCCGGGGTGGGGTGTGCGGTGCTCTGCAGGTGCTCGGGCCAAGTTATCGAGGGTGTTGCGATGCAGAAGGCCTCTGCGGGCCTAACGCCTGAGCCGACGACGACGGCAGTTAGCATCGAGTCACAGATAATCATGGAAGCTACAGGAATAGTATGGGTAGTCTCTTTTTTTTCTGGGGTTAAAATGATTTATTCCGAAATTTCTATGATCGTGGAGTTCCTTTGTTATCATAGGGGGAGAGCAATGGAACGGGGATACACAAAGAAAAAAATGGACAAGTAGAGGCATTGATGGAAGGATTAAGACGATTTCGTTGTCTTTCATACTCCTGCCCCCGCTGTTTGCTCAGGGAGAGGATGAACGAGAGAACCTATTTCACAATTATACCTTTTCTACAGTTAAGCTATATTCTGTTCCACTCAGCCCCCCGCTTCGCCATTCATGATTTATCTTCTAATACCGAGGTGGCGCTCCTAAAATCAAGTTCACCACCTCGGACTCACCCTCACAGACACGGCAGTTGGATAGCCCATTGCAGCCAACAGCTTACCAGCGCACATAAGAGCCACATTCTCGACGTTTTCCCCAATACCTTTATTTGGCTCCCACCTGCTGGCCGCTCTCCCTCTTTATATCATAATCACCAATAATACAGTATTCTCAATCTACACCGGCCTTATAGAAGCCGGGGTATTCTCTCTTGTGATCCCGGGCGCAAACCGGGAGAGTGAGAACACTATCGCCTCTCATCTCTGCGAGTCACACTATCGGCCAAGTTTATCATATGACTGGAATAGCCAGATACTTTACTCAAGGAAAAATGGATAGGAGGACCCCTAGTGAGTTACTTAGGGATGAGGTGGGTATCTAGCACAAGCATTTGAAAAGCCTATTGTCGTGAAATTTTACTGAAATGGTATGACAGTCACCGGTATCGAAAACCCTGTCTCCGGGCAGAAGCTTATGACGTTTCCACATCTTCCTACGTATTTAACAAAGGGCTATTTAACAAAGGACTATTTCATGAAGATGTGGGGATACCTTATGAAAAACAAGATTTTTTTGTACAGTATCATACTAAGAACTAAAACTACCTCGCTTTACTAAGAAAAAAAGTTATGTGTAAAAGAAACAATTATTTTATTTTCTATTCTTACTTTTATATATTTATTATTTATTTATTTATTATTTATTATTTATTATTTTTCCTTCTTCGCCAACCCCCCCCCCCCTCCCATTCGCTTCTGCTACCCGCCGATCGCCAACCTTTAAGGTCTAGAGTCGGATTCTACCACCTCGTAGCAGGATTGATAAACCCCACAGCCCTATTGATGAAGGCTAAGTTCTTCAATCTCCCAGTCCCCATAGGGCAGGATTTTTTAATTCTCCTGCCCTACATGACGGATCGTTCAATAATAACTGATTGTCAGCATGGATTGAACTCCTGAGCTCCCGCTAATTGCGACAGGAGTATTAACCACTGCGCCAGCTAGGTATTTCATGAAATGTAAACTTGGGAACTAATATTTATCCTACTGGAAGCTCGATTTGGGATTTTAGTGGGTGGGTAGTGTGTCTCTTCCCCAGTTGCTGGTAGATTTCAACGGTGTTTAATGAGAGATTCTCAGTGGTTTAAAACAGAATCAGTGCTTTGTGCGCTTGTTACTCTGGTATGATATGGCTAGCAAAGCCCCACTCGAGACCTCGAGCCTCCCTACTTGCTCCCATGTGTGCTATCTCACTATAGTCTTCTGCTCGTTCTAGTGTTTTGTGGAGGTTTTTCTTTTCGTTTCTCTTCTTTCTCTCTTGCTCCCATTCCGCCCGGCTTTCTAGGGATCCCTCATTTCTGCCGGGCCGGGGGGTTTGCTCCCAGAAAGCAAGTAAGCATTGTGGTCTTTTTTTTGAACATTAGACAAATACCTCCAGAGAATCTAGTACCGTTACAAGCGGCTATATGAGGGTGGAATACTAGACACCATACCGAAGCGCACTATGCTTCCATTCCCTACCCAACAGTGCATGGCCGTTTCCCATGCGGCGGAGGTACCGGTTTCGGTGCTGTCAGTGCCCCGTAGTACAAGAAACAAGGATGTGGTCCCAGGCATTTATCAAGCTCCATCACAACGATTTTCCACACCCCACCTTTCACCTTCCTATTTAGGAAGGTGAGAAGTGGGGTTCAACACCACAAACACATCTCACGATCTTGCCCGGCCACTGAACTTGGAGCTTCATAAGTGTGCTGGAATGGTATCCTCTGAGATTAAGAACACCATGGCTGGCATCCCACTACTGCTGACTACCTCATGCTCTTTCATAGCCCTAGGCTGGGGGCTCTTCCACTTTCAGTCTGTGGTTATGGAAGAGAAGTGATAATAAGAATAGGATTTCCTGTGTTGATGGGGGATTTCCTAAAAGACAGAAAATGCCAACTTGGTTTGGTTTCATGAAATACAAATTGCTCTCAATTATGACAGGATTGGATGTGGTATTTACTTACCATTTATTTGTTCTTTGGGAAGGGGGGTGAAGTTTCTTCTGTTATTTGGGTTTTTAGGCGATAACTTAGGTTGCATGCCATGGATTTTCCTGTAGCTAGCTACGAATAAACCGCGGACTTAACAAAAAAAAAAAAAGGTCCCCGGCATTTATTTGCTCGATTTATTCAGGTCCGGCCATGGACACCGCCAATCGAGAACTACAATAACCTGCGCAACATGATGCTTTACCATGCTCTACCAGGGCCTGTTTGGGAAATTGGATCCTGGTTCAAAGTTAAGCCTCTGGGATAACTCCGGCAGTAAGCTCCAGGTTCCGCCACCGAGCTACGCCTATTCACAGAAAAGAGAACAGTATACCGGGGGAATACCTTTGTGGGTCTACTCTGGGTATTACGTCCTCTGGGAATGCCCCTTATCAGGAACCTGCCCGGTGGTAGTGCTTTATTGCTGTAATTACAGTACTAAGAACTCACAATGCCTTCTCCCTATTGGCAGGCAAGTGGCACGTGGTCGATAGCACCGAATACGGTATTACGGGACTAATAATCCAGCCATCCACCCCTCAGCCAGGGCGCATAAAGCGCTAAGTATGCCATATAAATGAGGACCTCCGGTAGCATAACTACTTACTATAGATCCCCCCAGTCCTGGGTACCGTATTGCGTGCCTCACAGACGATTCAAAGACTAGCTTGCAAGGTTGGTTCGACAATCTCACACCGTCGGTAAACACAGTGCTGACAAGGCATCCGGTAGGTGTATTCCAGTGTGGCTTAGTCAACACGAGGGCGGGAACCAATTAACCCAAACTAACAGGGATGCCCGAGCATTTGACTACAGCCGAGAACCTCAAATAGCCCGTTCCACAACTTCTTGCCGGATCTTGTACCAACCACAACGTCAGATGCATCCTATATCTCCGCCAGCCGCTGGCCGGAGCTTCTGTATTATAATTCACCAAGCCCACCTGGGTCTCCAGAAAAAAATCTCAGTCCCAAATTACAATACCCACAAGGTCAAACTCAGTACTAAACACAGCAGCACAGAACAACTATGGTTGAAACAGGACTACTAGACGACTACCTCACCAAAGATGAAAAAACCCCTTTATTCATTGCACTCTCACCATTGAGTCCTACTTCACCTAGCAGGGGGCGGCAAAGCAAAGACCGGGTGCCGGGCATACTGGTTTGCCTCCTTCCTTAACTTAACTAATAGCGCAAAATGTTAATTGACGCTCTCCCGCTAGTTCGTGGCTCAATTCCCCATCCTTCTAATAATGACCTACGCTGTTCCCACACAGCCTGTAGAATTCATTATTCCAGCCAGTGTTCTCCGCGCCTTCGACGCAGCATACCTACTATCCACCATATTCTTAGCGGTTTCCCGGATAGCGCCTCGGAAATTTGTCACCTCCTCTCGCATAATCGGTCTACTGATCTGCTTCGGCTTGGGGATTTACTGCATCGGAGCAGAGCGCCCACTTGAAGGGCTGTCTTTCCTAGTGTTTGGCGGGTTGAATATGGGACTTGACCTTTTCTTTTCTGTTGGGGAAAGGGGGGGTAGTGCGGGATTGCCGGCGGCAATGTTGGATATGTCGGTGGAGCTTGGGAAGGGGGACGTAGGAGTTTTTGCCACAGCGGCGATTGGGGCTTTAGTTGTGCTCAAAGGCTGGCTGTCAGTCTTTTTCCCTTATGGGGTTCATTACGGATATTGGCTGACTCCTCACCAGATGGTATGCCCAGCAGGTTATCGGGGTGTGCGCAGAATACAATGAGTCCTTGGGGGAGGAAGGGGCACAGCTGCGCTTCCTCAGTTGCTGCGCACAGATTTCTATATACACATTCTCTGCGTACTGGATCAGTGGATTCATCAACAACATCGTGCGTAGCACAATATCCGGAGGTTAACCAACTCCTTATCCCCTAATAGCCACATAACTAACCCATCCAAAAGTCTACGTATCCCGCTACAGCCACCTCTCAAAGCCCCACACCTGGCCAACTCTCAAGGCCCTCGAGAACTCTCTAGCAAATATCGGATCCCTCTCCATCGGCCCTCTCAGAGCCTGCTTCCACATACACGACAGCTCATCATACATATACGCGTACATCTCCCTCCACGACGTATCTTACAAAGCCGCCAGCGAAAATTACAGCGATGTGCTGGAGGAGTCCGGAGTTGCCCCGCTGCTTATGAGCAGCAATAGTATCGATAGTTGTCTTGATAGCATTACAGCGCTCGTAAGCTTTGCTACCGCGATGTGGGTATATCTTTATGTGCATTCAGCACCGCCTAATTACTTTGAGAGCAAGGCGCACGTCAACGCCCTACTCGCTTTTGCAGTTTGGGTCGGGTTTCAAGTTTCGGCGTTGTGTATGATTCCGTTGAGGGTATGCTAAGCTTCCCGGGATCGCCGGATTGATGCCGCGGCTAATGAAATAACCTAGTCTGGGACCGCTACGATATTCACCATTCTAGCCAGTAGCCCGGCCGCTTTCAAGAGGGATTTCCCGGCACAGTATTATAAGATTTTGGAAACCTCCCCCGAAATTGAAGTTGAAGATGTCTAAACGCCTCGCACACTCTAGGATGTCTCCTTCCCTTTGGCTCTTTCCTATTTCCCTTCTCTTCTTCTGTCATCTGAACTGATCGACATATACTAAACTGTACATATCAAACGCTCTTCGATGCAGCGGGGGGCGGAAGTTTGGCACAAACACCAACCAACATAGAATTTTTATAAATATAAACTATATTATACACCCGGAACTGAAAGATGTATAGTACACATTTACCTTTTATCCAAGGTCGAGGCCTCCCTAACCACCTTATGGTATGATATGCTCTATTACGGTATGGGCTATGTAGTTTCCGTGCTGGAAGGCCGACGGCGGGTCAAGTAGACATCCAGTGCAAATAAAAAATTCCAAGCGAGAAGGGCCAAAGGGCGAATGTTGATTACGTAAGCAGCCTTCTAGAAGCATTCTAGAAGCGTAGGAATCCGCATTCCCTCGAAGATTTCCATCAAACTACAACCACATGATCCTTATCTAGCTATAATTGTTTAATATGCTGTCACTCCTGTGCATTGTTTCTATCCACTACTCTCTTGGTAAGTGTTTTGGCGATTCTTTAAGCCATGTTCAGGGTTCTCTGTTAAGCTAGTTACCGGCTCTCAGGGCTCAACCCTAAGTCCATCAGTCTTAGTATGATATCATACATGTATCAGTGAGAACTCCAGCAAAATATGGGCTGGCGGAGGTATTCTTAACAAAAAAAGGCGAGAGAGCAGTTGGAACTCAAATTGCCTAAAGGTAGCTTATGTAATCAAACACTCGCTTTGGTTCCCGCTCGCTTGGGTTTTGAGTACTCGAGTACCCGACCTGCCATACCTGCTGGGTGGGTAGTGAATATAAATAATGGGCAGGAGTAGAATATTAAACGGCTATAGTTAAATAAGGATTAGGTGGTTGTCATTTGATGGAAATCTTCGAGGGAATGCGGATTCTCATGCCTCTACCGGTCCGCTTATGTAAGCAACATCCACCCTTTGGCCACTTCTTGGCTGCGCTGGGCCATTCCATTTCAAAAAAAGCCCTAACTCAACAGCTATCATGTAGAAACATGACAGAAAATATCATTAATTTTGTAACATTAATGTAATGATTATTCTCCTGTAGAATAACTTAACTTCTTTATAATATAATACTATCAACAAGCCATCTTTATATCATAGTTTTACAAGTGGCAACCGGCCTCCGGCCGGATGTCAGTTTTGAAAATTATTATTGTAGCCAAGAGAAGTGCTAGCATTAGAGGTGTAATATATTTGTTTTCCAGAAATAGTACACAAACTTGAAAGTGAAAAGTATATCAAATTTGGTGTTGATTATGGGCCCTGAAAACATGTGCCACTAGCTATATTCCTCACTCTTCCCTGCTGAAAGACCTGGAGTGGGGTATTTTTTTTTGGTTCCCCACCCCTGCCCCCAGCTCTGTCCATTCCCGTGATGGCTTCCAAAAAAATAGTCAGTGAGAAACTGAACCCTGTTGAGGGAATAAGTGGGGACTCACCCCAGATGGGGGTGTAGATAATCTAAAAATAATACCCTTCAGCTGAGTAAAATAGTAAGACCTAGTAAGTAAAAATCAACCCCACTCAGTCCCATCCCGTCCTGCTCCATAATAAACCCGAATCAAACTATCGACAATCTCATTTACCAACCTTCACAGCATATCAGAAATCCTACTCTGATTCCTCCTCTTTCTTATCAAATTCCTTCTTTCAAATATTCTTGTCTCTCTTTACTTCTTTATACCTGTTTTGTACATTTGGATGCCTGCTAGAGGAGTCTATACTAAGAACTAGCCGCCTTTTACCTCCATCAGAGTCAATACTATCTGGATTTACCCTTTGTTTTCAACGGGCAAGACTGGTCAGGCTTCAGTAAAGCCCAGCTTAGCCTATTAAAATTTTCTTAGATCTCACCTAGCCTGAGCATGCAGGCCTGGTTAAGCATAGTTCTAGCCTAGCTAGGCCTGCAAATATGCTTTACAGGCTTTTTCCTGGCTACCTGATAGGCCAGGCTCATCTATATAGCCTAGCTTGACCTATATGGTAACTGCCAACACACTCAGAATCACTGGCCACTCTGTGTCAACAGCCAAATTCCCTGTAAATGTTTCCCAATTACCCAACATGATTAAAAATAAGAGAACAATGACTCTTTACTATTAGCGAAAACTCAAAATACACTAGTGATTGTTAATTAAATCATTGTATTAATTGTAGAAATAGAGCCGTTGTTTTGATAGATTAATTGTGCATAGTAGGATAGTGACTATGTAGGATAGTGACTATTTAGATATCAAGATGGGAGGTTGACTGTATCATAAATAGTTTACAAAATAATATTGAAAATAAAACAGTTTCGCTTTAATGGCTTTGAAATTTAAAGTTGTTGTTGCCAAACTTGAAGAGACCAGGTATGGGGGAATAATCATGGAATAGGGTAGTGTAAGTAGCATTTGTGGAAAATCTTTAAGGATTTATTGAGCTAGTTGTGCATCACGCAAGGTATGATAAATTCAGAAGCCATAACCTAAGGTAACAGAGAACATATCAAAGGCAATAAGCTTTCAAGAGGATAGGTAGTTGGATTATTCTTAATGTAATCCATCCTCAACCAGAATCTCACGGACAATATATGCCTATTAGGCCTGAGAGGCTTTTATAGTTCAATTACATTAGGCCTATATTGGCCTATGCTACCTTTAGAAGTGGCCTGCTTTGGTCTGGCCTATTCGCTATAAGCTGGTCTACTATTAGTCTGAACTGTTGTGCACACTGGATTTGCTAGACTCATACTATGGAACACTTTAGTCTACCAGGCTAGGATAGCATTTTTGACTAATTCAATCATTATTCTATGATTAGTGAGAAAGATGTTTACTCCCTTAATTTCATCTAGCATTCTATTAGTTATTTATAATATACTGTATATATGGGACACTCATTTCTGCTAAATTAATTGAAAACCTTCAGTTAGTAGTAGTGTTCATTAAATTAGCAAAATAATATCCTACATTGTCAGAATCCTGTTCATTTGACATACTGGACACAAAATGTTAATTGCGAATCAGGATTCAGCTATTTATCCTTTGCCAATTCAGATGCAAGTACCCTATCATACCACTGACCAAACACATTCCAATACAGCCCCTTATTCTACCAATACTATGTGACCCCACCAGTAATACTCAGGATATAATACAATCCAATAGAGTGCCTAATCCTCTGGATACACATCACTCACTAGCACTACTCATCTTGTTGAAATACGCTAAAGCTCCCTTCTCCACTACTTTCCAACCTTGGTTACCTTGGTAACAATAGATTTCATACAGTCTAACTATTAAATTTAGTTCTTCTAGTTTTCTATTGTTCTAATACACAGGTCAATTCATATAGAAAGACCAAGACTCCACACAAGCCTTCTAACTGTGTATGACCCGAGACACTATATTACTATAGAGAATTACTTTCTTGGGATGTACTCTATACACACTTGTAGCCAGCATCAAGTTCAATCATCCCCAAGTATCAAATCTAGTATCAGTTGACGTGTTGTGGAGGAATCAGCTATGGAGTTCAGTAATTGACAGAGTACCTATTTTAAAGACTACTCTTAGAAGTATCAGCAGATTCATGAACTCTGATATGCCACAGAAGTACAATATGCCATCGCATAGCAGGTGCCAGGCCTAATGATATTCCAGTTACCAATTCAAATTCAGTCTAGTAGTTGTAGAGGAATCAGTCCTCCAGTTCACTGAGTACCAGAGTATCTATTGTAAAAACATCTTTACAAAGGTCAGTCATCTCATAAGTCTTAATATGACAGAGATGTTTCTTATACCATGACTTAGCTGGGACTATGTGCAATAATCTATAAGTACAGATCCAGAATTGGGCCTGCATTAAGGAAGAAATCAGCTACTGAGTTCAATGATAATTAGAGTATCTATTCTAAAGACCACTTTCACAAGTGTCAGTGCATTCACAAGGCTTAATGTAACCAAGATATACTGTATCCAGGTAGGTATCAGGTATTAAGCCCAATAATATTCAAATTATAGATTCAAAATTACTCATCTGCTTGTATAGAAATCTATTATAGAGTACAGAGATTTCTTCCCATATGACCTCATGAATAATACCCCTACTATGGGGATGGATCCTATCTGGGTATACAACTGGTATTGAGCCTAGAAATCTTCATGTATCAGATTTAGGATCAGTTGAGTGGTTGTGGTGAAGGATTGTAGCTAGTGTCTAAGGGTGTAAATATTCAGTATTGTAATAAAAGAAGATTCAGTTCATGTTTGAGGCTAACTGCTGAGAAACCACTATAAGATATGCTAGACTCAAGAATATTATAGCCATGACTTACTTTCAAACTACACTGAGCTGGCACATTTGCTTTCTGACAGATCAAGTTCTCAAAATACAATTCCCTCCCTGTTGAATCTTTAGCGCAAATTTAAGATAGAGCGTATGATAGCTTTCTCATCAAAAGCACCGGAGGTTATCTTATTTTCTTTGGGAAGAAACTCCTCTTACGCCTACTTTGAGAAAGCTGGGATGATACTCAGAGGGTATAGTACAGAAAACTGAGTGGATTAGTGGTACTCAAATGACAGTATGATGTGGTCGTATATCCTGATCTACAATAGTGTTGCAGTAGAAATCTGTAGTAACGGGCGGAGTGCCTCCAAGTTTTGAGGTATACTGAGCTAGAAGCATTCTATCTCATGCTGCCTGATGCAACTAAAGATGATAGCCTCCCTCAGGACAATCAGATGTAGTGTCAGGTTGGAGGAAACACTAGATGCACTGGACTCAGGACCCAGATAGTGAGTATCCTGATATAACAGTACTGTATTCAACATACTATTTTTATTATTAATGAAGCATCGTACTATGAGAGTATTGAATTGTTTGTAAAATAGATGATTATCCTGGATCTCAGTAACTGATAACAAAAAATAGTCATCTAAAATTATGTACTTATTTGTAAGATATTATAATATCATATAAGATATTATTCAAGTTAACAATAAATGAAAGAATTATACTATCATAGTAGTAACCAATTTCAATGATATGATATCATACTATCTTGTATTAGACTATTTGTAAGGTGTGATACCGCATTATTTGGTTTAACTGGAAATCGCGCTAGAGCAGCCAAATAAAGTGTGGCTCAATAGGCGAGTCAGAGTAAACCCCTATAGGAAGTTCTTTCCCTTGAAAAAGGAAAAACTTTGGTCGAAACAGCGCGTTATGGCGAATGATCATTGTGATCTAACCCAAGTGGACAACTTTCTTGCAAATCACGCTCACGTATTGTGGTAAGTTTCATTCGGCTGCTCTAGCCCCATTTCCAGTTAAACCAAATAATGCGGTATCATATATGATATCTATAATTACTTGCAACTTTTGACCTATGATTGACTTACACCTATTCTGAGATGTAGCGATTGGCTGATATCAAACTCTTAAGATGATGATTGTAAATCTGGAACTTAGAGAATGAGAAGTCTCTAAAGTAACAAATATTTCAAATCATCTTGTTATAGATTACAGATTGAACAACTTCTAACCTAATATATTCTATATTATAGTATGAGAATTATTCAATAAAGGGATTGTACTTTAATAGTATTGACATATTTGTTGTTCAAAATATGAACACTAAAGGCAAAGTTTATTCTATATGTATAAGACTTTGGAAGTGTGATTGGGGATTGCAAGTCATGCAAAGTGAGAAGGTAGAATGATAGGAGAGCAGAATGGCAGAAATTCAGTTTTGAATTCTTTTAAGTAAGATAGGTGGTAGCGTCTTACATATAGAAAAGTGCAGTTCATATATGTGAGAGAAATATAGAGAAACAATATAAGAAAACATAAGTACAAATGTGTTTGATCTTGAAATCCTGCCACGTTAATTCCAAACAATCTACATTAAACTAAGACAGTGTGAGGTGATTATTAGAAATATCATAATCAAAACTAGTTCATAAGAGATGCATAAACAACTGTAAAATCCTGAACACCTGATAGGAAAGCACATATCATATCATATATGATATTATTAACTTTTCTCAAAAGTGAAATCATATCATTAACAACTACAGAAAGCATCATACTACGATAGTAATGACATACAGTATTTGTAAGGTATGATATCATATAATATCACAATATCATTAACCTCTCCCAAAAGTGATATCACATTTCAACTACCTTTCAACCTCTCAACCAATGAGAACACTAGCATTTGGCTGATACCTAACCCTCAAAAAGCAAGTCTGAAACTCAGCCAATGAGAAGGCTTTAAAGTGACAAATGTCGGAAAGTATCTCCTTATATTTTATTGAAATTAGAGAAGGATTGGAAGTATTCGTGCCAAGGTTGCTGCGAGTACTTGACCCGCCGTAGAAGTATCCATCACCAGCTAGAAATAAATTATTAATATTTTCGGAATGAGACCGGTTCCACCGGTTTTCTTGGGATCGGCCGACGGCTAAGGGATAAGTTAGTTCCAACGTCGTCCTCAGTTGTTAAGAAAATAAAATGCTCAAGGGGTTTGAGGGATTCTTGCTTTGTAACTTATCATATCTATGGATGTTGGGCTAGCCTGTTATGTTTTAATAGTGGAAGGGCTTGGAAATTCGGCTTAGGCACCTGAATTACATGTCTGTGCTGCAGCATTCGCGGAAAACTTGTGTGAAAAGGCACAGTTTTTTGTATGATATTTCGAAAATTTTACAGTTTCAAAAATCTACACAAGCTACGGTATAAAATGCATTCGATTTCCTTTTAAATGCCTAACTATGTGTTTGCTGATGATGGTGGGGGTATTCAT
>Ga0307513_10003173_pt1 | contig 22449 bp, 29 predicted proteins | sample 15_EM_MG_FD_202174 | JGI IMG/M metagenome (GOLD analysis project Ga0307513, IMG submission 202174) | Populus trichocarpa ectomycorrhiza microbial communities from riparian zone in the Pacific Northwest, United States - 15_EM | ecosystem: Host-associated > Plants > Roots > Unclassified | place... | reverse complement strand
ATTACCGTTTTCCACTCATCTAATGTATCCGCAGTTACCGTTTAGGTATTATACAATTAGTGGTTCTGTATCGAACGCTGCTGAGCTTACCGTTTAGGTGTTACACCCTGCGCATCGTATCTTAACACTCTCGCCCTGCCCTTCGTCCTGGGTTGTACTTGTTGGATGCAAGACATATTGAGCACGATCTTTTCCATGTAATTTTTTGGCCCGAAACAGAGACGTGGGATGATGACGCGTTATCGTCTGTCTCGCGTAACCGGGTGACATTTATGAGGTGATGAATATCGCAACTACATCTGGAAATGCACTCTGAAGCTCAACTGTCCTGCAGGTACCTTACGAAGCTTTGCAGCCAGGTCCACTGCTTGATTTCAGACGAAGACGGAGAAAGAATTGTCTGGAAGCACGAGCACGAGCACGGGTCCGAACATGGAGAGCAAGACTCAGACGACGAGAATGACGTGGCGAGCTCTGATCGTTTGTACACATTCACAGTCGCTGTGACAAACGAGCAAGAAGAGATCGCAATCATCAATGAAGGTTTTACGGTATGTCCAATTAGTATCCATTGGGTATTAAGGGCTGACTGCTACTTTCCCCTGGCCATTTAACTGACAGAGTCATCGCGCTTCCTGATGTCGAAGCGGTTACTCAAGCTGGCGTTTCACCTGCTACCCTTCAGCCTATGCTAGTTGTCGGGAATCAAAGTCAAGCCATCCTTTCCGTGGAATACGTGTCGGGGTGCTCATATTCTGTGCCGCTGAATGGTGAGGTAACCGAATGGCGATTTAAACGGGAACTCGAGTGCGTAGCTAAACTTAGCGAGCGGACGAGCCTCTAATCTACCTGTAGGCAACCTGTTCAGCTCGACCCAACCATTGATATAGAAAGCCTTAAGGTCCTAATTGAGTATGGATTGGAGAGTGAATCACCTCATTATGTCTCGTGGAAGCTACAATTCGACTTGGATCGGCAGAAACGTGGCGACGACCAAATGAGGCGGCTCACAGAGATGTTGAGCTCTCAGCGCCGGGATTCGCAGTTCACAACAGCCGGTTTGATTCGGTGGTTAACCGACTATGCTGTCGGAAAATTTCCGTAAGCAATATAGATCGAGTCTGACGTGAACCTAAATAACACCAACAGAGCGCTAGATCGCGATGCGATATTTGCACAACTGCTCTCAGAGCATAGCGAACACATTGGCGACATATGCCCCGACGAAGCATATGGTGAGGTTCAATAAAAGTACTATATTCAGTGTATTATCTGACCCGAATGCCTCATTGTTTCTTTTGTAGATGATGTGGCGGCACGACTCGCGGCTGATCCTGCGCTTGTTGATGTGGTCGTGAAGGAGATTTCAAAACTCGACCTGGACTCCATAACTTCTAAACGCTTCCAGAAGATAAAAAGGCGTTCGCTTCTCGTGGACTATGCGTTGAACCAAGGCGATGAGTTAGAGGAAGAGCAAGTCGAACACCTCATAGGATTGATCCTCACGCCCAGTGGTGGCTTCTCGGAAGGGTATAAGAACATAACTGGCATCGATGTGGCGGTCGAAGAAAGACCGTCCTTGCGCTCTCGCGTTACTGGTGTCGTGACGGCCATTGGGGATCGGATCCTCCATCCAATAGAAGGAAGAAGTGCCCATCGTGCCTCCTTCGATCGTTCCCCTCTTCCCGATCGTAATTACCTCGAACACCTCGTCAAACTCAAAGCGGACCGACCAGCATTTGCAGGAGTTGTTGGCGAAATTTTCGTTATGGCACAGCAACATATCGCCAGCCGCCTTTCTACTGCCTTGAAAGGGCAACTACCTTCTCGCCTTCAGCATGATATGAATGAGAGCAGGAAAAAAGATTTGGCTTCTGAATGTCAACAGCTCGCAGATACGGAAGAAGAGCGCAGCTGGAGATCGCTGAAGGACCAACTGATTCAAAGCTTGCGGGCAAGGAACGAACAGTATGTACAAATCGATATCTATCCTTAAGTTCCTTAACACCTGTGACACATGTCTACAGGCCGAAAATCATCATCAAGCATGTAAGGAAGCGCGGACCGAAGAGTATGTACTACTTGGCATTGTTCTGATTCGTCCCTTTTTTAAGTAGGCCCTTTCTAGTACGGCTTCAAGGGCGACAACTGGAGCATCAGTCGGCATCATATCGATACACGTTTCACCCGTTCATGGTTACAAATGACGACAGAATGCTTGCAAGCAGCGATCCTCGCCATATTTGCTACCCCAGGATTCACCCGTCGTTCAGGCCAACCTTCGAACTGCCCATAAGTTCATCTATCAAGTAAGTTGTGCCACTTAACTCCTCAGGTATCCGTACTGATTCTTTTGCTCTAGGTTTATGCGTCTTGTCGGGCAAGACAAATGCCTTCTTGTCGTTGCAGATCCATCCAATGCTATCAGCATTTATCTCGAAGAAATGCAAAACCTTAAAAATGCTGTAGATGGACATCGGTGTAAGAGGCAGTTTCCGGGAGACAGGGTCGGACGATCACCTCTCATTGCTTTCGACGAAACTCAGAGGCTCTTGGTCATTTATGTCCGCGAGAACGTGAGGTTGAAGTCCTATTTACACTCACCCCTTTCTGACAGAATGACATAGGATCGAGCACTCTTACACGTTTTCATGTTTGACCAGCTGTATAGCCAGTTGGGTGGACGGGGTTTACCAATTGATTTGGCTATTTTCTTCCCGGTATAGGTTTTTGGGTTTGGATTTATTCATGGCACTGACAATGAACTATCCTTAGGGTGGAATTCCATTGATGCGACATGTATGCTTTGTGGCCGGAACTGAAGAGCTTCTGTTTGTTGATGAAAATGGCAAAGCAATGATATTTTCAATGGTGTCTGCTGTTCCTGAGCTTAGGTGTGTGTTGTCTTTCGTTGAGTGAACACTCCTTGATGTGTTCCTGCAGGCCAGCGCTGCAATTGCGGTCCCCTCCTGAACATGTTTGGTTTACTCCAGATGGTACTTGTCTCCTTGCTCTGGACGGGAATGGAGAAGAAAGAATTCCTGGCCTCCAATGTTTCCATTGGTCTCCTTCTGGGCCAAAGGATGGTATCAACTTGGAACTTCCTCAACACTTCACTGTCGGGACTCCATGCTCAGTTACCTTTGTCGGGCACAAGAATAGTTTACATTTCGTCTATCTCCAGCCTGAAAACAATGCCTGTCGCTCCCAAGTTCTTCATATTACCCACAAACTCAGCCAATATGATTTCAGGTCGCAAAATGCACGCTGCCAACAGGATACTCGCATCAAGACGCACAACAATTCCTTGATCGACTGCCACGCGGAAGTCTGGACTCGCTACCCAGTTTGGTCACCCATTCGTCACGAAGCGTTGTCTGGCTCCCAAAGTCACCGTCGTGACCTTACCTTCGTCTCTTCACACCGTCCAGATGCATTCAAACCTTACTTTGATGCCATGATTCGAGAATTCGAACAAACAACAAGAAAGCCAACACATCGTCAGCTAGCCAACATTGACGTAGCCGCTCGACCCTCGTATGACGCACGGAACACGAGAACATTTGTCTCAGAACTTCAAGCTGGAGACTGGATAGCAACGCTGTTTTGCCTTATTCCAGTTCACATCGCGGTTACCTCCCAAAATCGTTTCATTCCACTTAAGGATGGTATTAGGTCATCAATGTTTGAAGACAGCGTGCTTGGGTTTGACGTTGCTCAACTTACCAGCGTGTAAGCTTTTTCGTTTGATTGCGACCTCGAGATCCTCAATGATGTTACGCAGGTTGTCCATCGGATTCTACGAGAGCATATTCACATCTTACATGGCAAACAAGGTTCGCTTACAATGTCAACCCTTTTGCGGCCCCTTACTCCTTTGCAGCCTGTTCGGGTTGTGACTTCTATGGGTACATGTCACCAAAGCGCCAAGGAACCATAGCTGATATAGGACTCTTCAGGGGAACAATCGGTTGGCAAGAGCTATGCATTGAACCACCTAATGGATACCTCATTCGCTGGATCTGCTATGCGCTGCACTGAAGGTGTTTGGCTCTCCGCAACCCCGACAAAGGATGCCCTGATTGTTGCAATGGACTTTGAAGGTAAATTCAATAACAATTCCTCGTCATATCTGGAGCCATATATCCCTGCAGGAGTGCACTCTCTTGAACGAAGCGCACAAGAAGGTTCGAGACACCTAATTCCCTTGGGGCAGGTGATTCATTGTTCAACTCAGATGCGCTGCTTGTACTTTTCAATGTTGCTCTATCAAACCTGGTCAGTTCGACATGTAGAAGCCAAGTTGCTGAGCATCTGTTCACATTAAACAGGTCCTTTTCCGGAACAATTTTGCTTTTAGGTGTGTCATATTACAGACATGTTCCATCATCTGGTGTTTACAATTTTCAGTCGAGATATCGTCGGCTTATTTACCGTGAGTGGGGCTCGTCACCCGATATGCACTGACTCAAAAATCAATCAGAGCTTCCAATCCTCAGTTACATTCCTGGACCCACAAGCCAACCCCTCCCTATTTCGGTCCACCTTAGCCATTATCATCAAGGTTTGTCCGTCGTTGGACCCATATAGCGGGTGCTAATCAGAACAGGATGTCATCGACTCTGATACGGGGGAGATTGTGAGAGAGTAAGTCCCACACAACTCGGGAGGTACATGCTGACTTTCGAGTAGGTTCCAGTCCAAGTTTCAGGCGATAGTACGGGAGGAGGGTGCGGCAAACTTTATGACCGCGCTCCATCGTGGGAACGTCGACATCCTCCCATGGCCGATAATCAACTCCCCATCCTTCTATAAGTTGTTCATTACTCTCAAACAGCGACTGGAGAGGCAACAGATCACGCACCCGAACGCCCGCGAATTCCTTCGTATCTTGAAGACCGTGATGGCCAAACTGAAGGTGTGTACACGCTGTGAAATACCCATGCAAATCTTTTGACAAAAAGTTCTGACTTAGACGAACGACTGGGGAGCATTAGATCGTAAGCTCATTGGGTTATCTGGCGTTAATGATATTTACGGTGCCCGAAATAGAAAATTTAGCCACCCAAAGAGCACAACAGCTGAGAGATCTCCTTCCGACGGCGCTTGCATTTGGTGTCCTTGAACCTCAAAGCGGCGGTGAGCCCCTCAAGAACCTCGACAATGATGAGGTACTCGACCCTTCAAGCAGTCAATACATCCTCCATGTCCCCCACGCCTCCGGTGAACTGTCCTTACCAACCTCCTGGCTCGCAGAACTCGGGACGCTCTGGCCGGAGCGTTTGAATCGACATAAAACTACAGAGGCTGATTTCATTTCTGGGTACAACGAGTTCTTGCAAGGATTGGTGGAGGAGCGACTGGAACTTGTCGGGCGGTGGTTGCAAGTCAACACTGCAAGGTTCCGTAAGCACTCCGAGGTGCAGGACCTAATGAGAGCATTCAGGAGGGATGGCGAACAAATGACAGCGTCTACACTTCTTTGTGGTTCTCGTTGCGGCTCTTGTGGTCTCCTTTGTCTGGAGATGCGTCGCCATGAAGGGGAACATGACTGTGGAACGACGCATCGTTGTGCGCACCCATGCGAGCGACTTGCGGATCATGAAGATGTGGGTATGGATGGTCCACCTTTATGCGGACACCCGTAAGTGACAAATGATATAAGTCAAATGAGTCACTAAAGCAAGACCTAGGGCCGCTCACGCCGGAAGTCATTTGTAAGATAGTCCGTTACCTTTCTGACCATGCTTTGCTGATAGTAGAACCCAGCTGCGCTGAAGTGAATCATGTGTGTGGAGAAGCTTGTGACCTTGTGGCCCGAAGTGGTTGCTCAGCAACTTGTTCCAAAGTAAGGGTAATATTCTCCAAACAGCCGTTTTCTTACCTTCCTGATCGTATACAGGTTTTCGATCATCCAGAGACTGAGCATCTTTGCGTATCACCGGTATGCACAAACATTCCAACTCATAATGGCTCGTCCTTTATTATTAAATACGGGAAAGGTTCATGCATGCGGAGTGCCATGTGATTTGAATTTCGATGGTCAGGGACGTTGCGAAGGAGTTTGTGTCCATGACTGGTAAGTTACTCTCTGTCTTGTTGTTCCGCTCATTCTAGGGTCAAGGCTGAAACCTACTTAGTACAAGACCACACGAACGCCACTGCTGCGATCTCATCCGTACATGTCCGATAAGATGCCAGTTGTGTCCAAGGGGTTGTGCCGTGCCTGATCATTTCCATGCACTGGATGTCTATGCCATTCATCTCTGCGGGTACGTCCATGAGCTAGCTCCATTCAGCCCTCTTTGAAGTCTATGCAAGACAGGAGCATGAGTGTCCGAGTGAGTGTGAACAGCGCGGAATGTGCTTCATACCAAACGCTCAGGCGGTCGACGAAACTTTTGTCGGAAGGTTCGGGCAACACAAATATCCCAAGGTAAGGCTCCCACGTAGTTTGATGATCTGATCTACGACTTGCGTTTCCAGTATACTCAACAAGCGCAGCGCCAGTTGTGCGCGATCCCGATTCCTCCTAACGAGCTTGTACACAACGGTTCCCATTGTCACTCAAAAGAACCAAATGCACGGTACGTGTTGGTGCATTTACGTTCGCCTTGTCGCTCATCCCTCGACAGCCATTACTGTGAAGTACGTTGCCCTTACTGCCACTATTACTGCAAAGAGAAATTCGGTATATATAGCAATCAATTCTAGGAATGATCACATTAATGGCTTCGTAGGTCATCCCGAACAAGAGCATTCCACCAACCACGGTTCCATGGACCAAACCAAATGGTTTTTTGAAGCTGAAAATGAAGGCATCGAAGTCGATGGACACAAGTATGGACACGGAGACTCTGGTGCTCCGATGTTGTGCTCCATGGTCTGCCAGTCAATTGGCCGACACGTCCACATCGCCAATTGTGTCACCGATGAGCATGGGCAGTGCGTTGGAGGTGCTGAGGTAGAGCATATTGCAACTACGAGAAATGCTGCCAGAGGAGCGATGGATTGGGTGACCCACAACCTGTACTGGAAAAAGAGTGGTTCGTGATTGCAGCCCTCAGTTTTGGCAATTGCTGATCTTTTGCAGGTTTCAAAGGTACATCTCATCTTTTCAACCCGATGGGCCTGCTTGTCAATAGCCGTCTAGATCCGTACTCGCAAGCACAGCAAACCATTTTCGCCAAATGGTAAGTTAGGGCTTGTGGCATCTCGGTCCATATTGTGCTAATACTTGTGTATAGTGGTCACCAATGCCGAGGTATGTGAGCTTGGCTCTACTAGCTGAATCGGTTCTGAGGTTGCTTCCAGGCGAGGAACACGACACATCGAGAAACCCTGGGGCTACTCCATCGTTTTGCACTTTGCCATTGTTTCACCAACCTGCTGCAAATAGCGCTATGGCAAATTCTGTCAATGGTAGGTTAAATTTCGCAAGGTGTTATGAGATGAGAACCTGCTAAGCATTTCAGGGTACGTTTCTGCTGATGGGCACGTATTCCTCTGCAGGAACCCCGCCCAAATGCAGCGAGCCTTCCACGTGTAAGCCCTCCCAAAACGTTGAGACGTTTCGCTAATATATCCTTTTCCTTCAGTATCTTCGTCATAGATCAGTGAATCCTTTGCCGGCTTTCCAATCGGTCTGTCCTTACATCCCTCTGTAGGTCTTATTCTATGGAGGAAGACAATCTGCCCTTGGCGAACTCTCCCATGGCACAACTCATCACACAAAAGGAGAACAATCGTTTTGGGGCCGTACTTACTTCATTGTACAGCTTTTGCAAAGCACGTGACGAAGCAATTCGCCAGGGAGCCTCTACTGGAGCACGTCGAGATGCATACTCTATTATCCTCTTTGATGATGAAGCCACGGTTCGTTCTATGTCTCCTTCACCTCGATCTGTGTTATTCATGCACATCCCCAGGTGCGCTTGAGCAATGACTTCACAAGCTCTCCCGAGGAAATTATCACTCAATGCTTGAATCGCTCAAGTGGTGGTACGGATTTCGATGTAGCCTTGAGGTCAGCACAAAGTGTGATGGAGAGCAACTGGAGCACCGAAAGGTGAATCCATCCTCACATAGCTTGACTTTCCCTTACATACCGTCCTCGCAGGTCACCCGTGATCATTTTCCTGTCTGATGGAGAATGCAGGCTCCCAGATCAAACCACCTACGGCATCTGCAATTCTGCAGTGCGATTGGGGTAGGTAGAGACCATGATCGCCATTGCCCGACTGAGTCATGTGATTTCCTTAGGAAGGCTCTCTCTTTCCACACGGTCTCATTTGGTCCCGACGAGGATCCCATTCCTTGCGCCGCATGGCACAAATCGCTGAAGAGGTTTATCGCCGTGCGCTTCGTGATCCTCTGGCCCCGGCTGCTCAAGAGAGCTGCAGTTATAGTCGTGCCATTGACACCGTACGTATTACAATTCGCTCACTTGATTCACCCGGAGACCAACGACTTTTCAGATCCGGCTGGCGGAAACATTTTTGCATCTCGCGAGCTCACTGAAGGGAAAGAGGGCCGCCCTTCGGCGCACGTAGCGACGCTTTGTAGCCCTTGCGTCCCTCTTCGATCGCTTGGTCCTAAACGAAACCTTCCTATGCCCTTCGATAAATATCTGATTTCTTGTCCCGAATAAATACAGTTTCCACTATTGCAATTGTTGTGAAATCACGGACGTTTCATCACGAAGCAACAACCTCCCACACGCCTCGACGCTCTTGGGGCGGTACAACCGATTAGATATTCACGAACCTGTGATGTGCACGTCCAACCTGGCGACCATGGGGATGAAAACTCTCGTTGATCGGGATACGAAAATGAGTCCGTGGTGCAGTGGTGAGTAGAGTAGGAATTGCAGGGGCCCACAGGTTGAGAGTCGAGTGCAATCACTCCACTCGGCGAATTCGAGGAATCAAGTTCGAGGGAATGTGGTCGATTTGCCCACCTGCTGCTGCTACGGTTCATATTATGGCACCCTAGACGTGCTTATTCCTTGCAATTTCGCGCATCGTCGAGCCTCGAGGAGACAAGCCCCACAAGACGTTAGACGAACCGTCACAAATGCATGCGGCGGCCCTCTTTGCGGGTACGTGGAATGCATTCAAGTGAAATGGCTTTGGATTCATGGTGAGTTTTCTGGTACAAAGTCGCTAACTCCTATGGGAATCGGACCGACAAGATAGTGTGTAGAGGCACTGTGAGGAGAGAATACCCAGCGCATGTGTACCGTAGTGTCATGACTCTGGACGCGAACGACCGACAAATGTCGGGGTGAGAGAGCAGACTAGTTCGACGCCCAAACGGAGAATTAACGACGAGAGTGACGGTTCTTGGGAACGTTTGAGAGTGGCTTGGGAATTATGTAACGAGTCCGCAATCCCCAAGAATGCATTGGCAAGTTGAATCTGATGGCCTTGTAGGAGAAATACCCGGCAGCTCTCACCGTGTGCTGTAAGAACGTGCATGGGTTACCAATGGGCGGCAAGGGATCCCGCGGGGCCGCGCCGTAAATTTCCTTTGCAATTACTATACGACGGAGACTTCCCATCGTTTCTGGGGAGCCAAAAGAAACAGCATGGAATGGAATGAAACAGCGGACCTAGTCTTTTAGTGGTATTACAAACTGAGGAAGTGGATAAAGTATACATACCTGCCCTGACGGCTGATCGACATAAGTCGTACACGATCTTATCGGAAATACTACACAAAGATGATGGCTGGTGTCCTTACATCCAGAATTATTGAATTCGTACTAGGTTTTTAGTGTACCACTACCTATGTGTATCCCAATGTTGTTCTAATACCAAGCGCCCTGTGTTGAAATTTCGGTCGCTAACTTGGAGTCGCCAACTTGGACGAAAATGAGGGTGTTTGTTAGGGCCCGCTACAAACACCTAAGGATACCATAACGAGGATGTGAGCACTTTTATACCCCAGAACATGTCCATGTGATACCGGGCTGCACACCCCGAACAATCAGGGCAAATCCCAAATTCTGATGAAGGCCGTTACGTGGCTCTCAGAAGGAATCTCTGAGCATAAAATGCGATCGAATCACCATATTGACGACTTGCGCCCAATAGAGTGCCACAATCGAAACGGCTATTTACATCTGCGCTGCCTGCTTTGACAGCTCGAGGTACACGTCTCATTGGTCGATGATCGAGACCCAGCTTCGAGAGCCTGACGAGTTAGGCTCCGGAGCCTGCCCAAGGCGAGGTCTTTATTAAGCGGGGGCCTGCCCAGAGCGAAGGGGGTCTGTCCTCCCTTCGCTGCTTGACCGCGACCACTTCGTTGGACTACTATGTCCCAGCTGCAAGGTCAGTTCAGCTAGCATGACATCTCATAGTGTAGTTGAAAACCTCCACGCAGGTGATCGAATTGGTAACGAGCCTCCGGGGGCGGCCACGCCACAGGTTCGCAACATTCATCCTCGTGTGGTCGATGATGTTCCGTTGTTACTGACCTTTTTTATATCCAGAATAATAGCATGCACGACGATATAGTGGTGCCACCACCAACCAGCCACATCCCAACGAAGCCGTCTTCGACTGATCACTCCACCCGACCTCCACTACCCATATCCGACCCTATGGACCTTATGAATCGGATCTCAGGGTTATATCGCCTTCTGGATCTCATCAGCGAAGACGGATCGGGAGGAGCGGGTTCGTCATTCCTCAATGTACTCTTCATATACATTCCAGCGCTCACAAGTTATCTTTAGTCGATAAGGTTGTGATCGACAAGCTCTCAGTCGAGATGCTAGCGAACAAATTATCACCAGGTTCCTACGTTTCAATGACAAAAGTACACCCTCTCTCCGTATTGCATCGAGAATGAAGCTAACCAGGCGGATTATAATCCTTATTATGGTTAAGATTGACTTCCAAGCTCTGGGGCGGCACATCATCAGACCTTTAGGCATTTACGGCAGTGCATCAGCCATCGTCAAGTTTCTGGGGGATGTCGGATGCGTTGGTGACGAGGTGTAAGTACGAAGTAATCCTGGTCTCACATAGTTGACAGAGTCTTAGCTCTACATCGCTCAACCAACGTCGCAACGCTGGGTCTGGAGTCTCTCGCCCTGCCCTTCGTCCTGGGTTGTACTTGTTGGATGCGAGGCATATTGAGCAGGACCTTTTCTACGTGATCTTTTGGCCAGAAACAGAGACGTGGGATGATAATGCGTTATCTTCCGTCTCACGTAACCGGGTGACCTTTATGAGGTGATGAATATCGCAACTACGTCGAAAAATACACTGTGAAGCTCAACTGCCCTGCAGGTACCTTACGAAGCTTTGCGACCAGGTCCACTGCTTGATTTCAAACGAAGACGGAGCAAGAATTGTCTGGAAGCATGAACACGGGTCCGGACATGAAGAGCAAGACTCAGACGACGAGAATGACATGGCGAACTTTGATCGTTTGTTCACATTCAAAGTCGCTGTGACAAACGAGCAAGAAGAGACTGCAATCATCAATGAAGGTTTTACGGTATGGCCTATTTGTATCCATTGGGTATGAAGGCTGACTGCTACTTTCTCCTGGCTAGCTAACTGACAGAAGCATCGCACTTCCTGACGTGGAAGCGGTTACTCAAGTCGGCGGTTCATCTGCTGCCCTTCAGCCTATGCTAGTTGTCGGTGATCAAAGTCAAGCCATCCTTTCCGTGGAATACGTGTCGGAGCGCTCATATACTGTGCCGCTGGATGATGTGGTAACCGAATGGCAGTTTCAACGGAGACTCGAGTGCGTGGCTAAATTTAGCGAGCGGATAAGCCTCTAATCTACCCGTAGACAACCTGTTCAGCTCGACCCAGACATTGATATTGAAAGCCTTAAGATTCTAATTGCGTATGGATTGGAGAGTAAATCACCACATTATCTCTCGTGGAAGCAACAATTCGACTTGGATCGGCAGAAACGTGGTGATGATCAAATGAAGCAGCGCACCGAGCTGTCGACTTCTCAGCGCCAGGACCCGCAGTTCACAACAGCCGGTTTGATTCAATGGTTAACCGACTATGCTGTCAGAAAATTTCCGTAAGCAATATAGATTGAGTCTGATATGAACCTAAATAACACCAACAGAGCGCTGGACCGCGATGCGATATTTGCACAACTGTTCTCGGAGTATAGTGAACGCATTGGCGACATCCGTCCTGATGAAGCATATGGTGAGGTTCAACAAAAGCACCATATTGAGTCTATAATCTGACCCGAATACCTCATCATTTCTTTTGTAGATGTTGTGGCGGCACGACTGGCGGCTGATCCTGCGCTTGTTGATGGGATCACGAAGGAGGTTTCAAAAGTCGACTTGGATTCCATACATACTCATAAACACTTCCAGAGGGTCAAAAAGCGGTTACTTTCCGTGGACTATTTGTTACGCCAAGGCGATGAATTCTCGACGGGGCAAGTCGAATCCCTCATAGGGTTGATCCTCACACCCAGTGATGACTTCCGGGGAGAGTACAAGAAAATCATCGGTATCGATGGGACGGCCGAAGAAAAATCGTCCCTGCGCTCTCGCCTTACTGGTCGCCTTACTGGTGCTATGACGGCCCTTGGGGATTGGATCTTCCTTCGGGATCCAATGGAAGCAAGAAGGGCCTATCACGCCTTCTTCGACCGTTCCCCTCTTTCCGATCGTGATTACCTCGAACGCCTCGTCCAACTCAAAGCGGACCAACCAGCATTTGGAGGGGTTATTGGCGAAATTTTCGTTATGGCACAGCAACATGTCGCCAGCCGCCTTTCTACTGTCTTGAAAGGGCAACTACCTTCTCGCCTTCAGCATGATATGAATGAGAGAGAGAGAAAGGATTTGGCCGCTAAATGTCAACAGCTCTCAGATGCGGAAGAAGAGCGCAGCTGGCAATCACTGAAGGATCAACTGATGCAAGGCTTGCGGGCAAAGAACGAACAGTATGTACAAATCTAGATCTATCCATCCTTAACATTTGTGACACATGTCTACAGGCCGACGATCATCATCAAGCAAGTAAGGAAACGTTACTCGTACGCAACAATGAGTATGTACTACTTAGCGTCGCTCTGGTTTGCCCTTTTTTTAAGTAGGCCCTTCCTAGTATCGCTTCAAGCACGGCAACCGAAGCTTCAGTCGGCATCATATCGATACACGTTTCACCGGGTCATGGTTACAAACGACGACAAACTGCTTGCGAAGAGCAACCACCGCCATATTTGCCACCCCAAGATTCATCCATCACTCAAGCCAACCTTCGAACTGCCCATAAGATCATCCATCAAGTAAGCTGTGCCCCTGGACTCCTCAGGTATCCATAACAATTCTTTTGCTCTAGGTTTATGCGTGTTGTCGGGCAAGACAGATGCCTTCTTGTCGTTGCAGACGCATACGATGCTATCAGCATTTATCTCGAAGAAATGCAAAACCTTAAAACTGCTATAGATGGACATCGGTGTAAGAGGCAGTTATCGGGAGACAAGGTCGGACCATCACCTCTCATTGCCTTCGACGAAATTCAGAGGCTCTTGGTCATTTATGTCCACAAGAACGTGAGGTTGAAATCCTATTACACTCATCCCTTTCTGACAGAATGACATAGGATCAAGCACTCTTACACGTTTTCGTATTTGACCAGCTTTATAACCAGCTGGGTGGACGGGGTTCGCCAACTAATCTGACTATTTTCTTCCCGGTATAGATTTTTTGGGTTTGGATTTATTCATGGCACTGACAGTGAACCATTTCATAGGGCGGAATTCCATTGATGCGACATTTATGCTTTGTGGCCGGAACTGAAGAGGTTCTGCTTGTTGATGAAAATGGCAAAGCAATGGTATTTTCAATGTTGTCTGGTCAGTTTAGGTGCGTGTTGTCTTTCGTTGAGTGAACACTCCTTGATATGCTCTTGCAGGCCAGCAACGCTGCAATTGCGGTCCCCTCCTGAACTTGTTTGGTCTACTCCAGATGGCGCTTGTCTCCTTGCTCTGGGTGAGAATGGAGAAGAAAGAATTGGAGGCCTCCAATGTTTCCATTGGTCTTCTTTTGGGTCAAACGATGGTATCAACTTGGAACTTCCTCAACACTTCACTATCGGAATTCCATGCTCAGTGACCTCTGTCGGGCATAAGAATAGTTTACATTTCGTCTATCTCCAGCCTGAAAACAATGCCTGTCGCTCCCAAGCCCTTCATATTACCCACAAACTCAGCCAGTATGCTTTCAAGTCGCAAAATGCGCGCTACCAACAGGATACTCGGATCAGGACGCACAACAATTCCTTGATCGACTGCCACGCGGAAGTCTGGACTCGCTACCCAGTCTGGTCACCTATTCGTCACGAAACGTTGTCTGGCTCCCAAAGTCACCGTCGTGGCCTCACCTTCATCTCTTCACACCGTCCAGATGCATTCAAACCTTACTTTGATGCCATGATTAAAGAATTTGAACGAACAACAAGGAAGCCAACAAATCGTCAGCTGGCCAACATTGACATAGCCGCTCGGCCCTCGTATGACGCACGGGACACCAAAGCATTGGTCTCAGAACTTCAAGCTGGAGACTGGATAGCAACGCTGTTTTGCCTTATTCCAGTTCACATCGCGATTACCTCCCAAAATCGTTTCATTCCCCTTAAGGATGGTATTATGTCATCAAAGTTTGAAGACAGCGTGCTTGGATTTGACGTTGCTCAAATTGCTAGCGTGTAAGCTTTTTCGTTTGATCGCGACGTCGAGATCCTCAATGGTGTTATGCAGGTTATCCATCGGGTTCTACGAAAGCATATTCACATCTTACATGGCAAACAAGGTTCGCTTACAACTTCAGCCCTTTTGCAGTCCTTTACTCCTTTGCAGCCTGTTCGTGTTGTGACTTCAATGGGTACATTTCACCAAAGCACCAAGGAACTATGGCTGATATAGGACTCTTCAGGGGAACAATCGGTTGGCAAGAGCTATGCATTGAATCACCTAATGGATACCTCATTCGCTGGATCTGCTATGCGCTGCACTGAAGGTGTTTGGCTCTCCGCAACCCCGACAAAGGATGCCCTGATTGTTGCAATGGATTTCGAAGGTAAATTCATTAACAAGTCCTCATCACATTCTGGAGTCTTATATCCCTGCAGGGGTGCACTCTCTTGAACGAAGTGCACAAGAAGGTTCGGGACACGTAATTCCCTCGGGGCAGGTGATTCATCGTTCAACTCAGATGCGCTACTTGTATTGTTCAATGTTGCTCTATCAAATCTGGTGAGTTCGACATGTAGAAGCCAAGTTGCTGAGCATCTGCTCACATCAAACAGATCCTTTTCCGGAACAATTTTGCTTTCAGGTGTGTCGTATTATGGACATGTTCCATCATCTGGTGTTTACAAGTTCTAGTCGAGATATCGCCGGCTTATTTACCGTGAGTGGGCCTTGTACCCGATATGCCCTGACTTAAACAACAAATCAGAGCTTCCAATCGTCAACTAAAGTCCTGGATCCGCAAGCCAATCCCTCCCTGTTTCGGTCCACCTTATCCATCATCATCAAGGTTTGTCCGTCGTTGGACCTTTATAACAGGTGCTAATCAGAATAGGATGTCATCGACTCTGATATGCGGGAGATTGTGAAAGAGTAAGTCCCACAGAACTAGGGAAGTGCATGCTGACTTTCGAGTAGGTTCGAGTCCAAGTTTCAGGGGATCGTACAAGAAGAGGGTGCAGCAAATTTTATGACCACGCTCCATCGTGGGAACGTCGATATCCTCCCATGGCCTATAATCAACTCCCCATCCTTCTACAAGCTGTTCAATGCTCTCAAAATGCGACTGGATAGCCAACCGATCACACACCCGAACGCCCGCGAATTCCTTCGTGTCTTGAAGACCTTGATGGCTAAATTGAAGGTGCGTACACATTGTGTAATACCCATGCAAATCTTTTGACGGATGGTTCTGGCTTAGACGAACGACTGGGGAGCATTAGATCGTAAGCTCGTTGAGTTATTTGGCGCCAATGATATTTACGGTGCCTGCGATAGAAAATTTGGCGACTCAAAGAGCGCAACAGCTGAAAGGTCTCCTTCCGACCGCGCTTGCATTTGGTGTCCTTGAACCTCAAAGCGGTGGTGAGCCCCTCAAGAACCTCGACAATGATGAAGTACTCGGCCCTTCAAGCGAGCAATATATCCTCTATGTCCCCCACGCTTCCGGTGCACCGCTCAACCCAGCCTCCTGTCTCGCAGAACTTAGGACGCTCTGGCCGGAACGTTTGAATCGATATAAGGCTACAGAGGCTGATTTCATTTCTGGGTACAACGAGTTCTTGCAAGGATTGGTGAAGGAGCGACTGGAACTTGTCGGGCGGTGGTTGCACGTCAACACTGCAAGGTTCGGTGAGCACTCCGATGTGCAGGGCCTAATGAGAGCATTCAAGGAACACAGAGAAGAGATGAAAGGGTCTACACTTCTTTGTGGTTCTCGTTGCGGCTCTTGTGGTCTCCTTTGTCTGGAGATGCGTCGCCATGAAGGGGAACATGACTGTAGAACAACGCATCGTTGTGCGCACCCATGCGAGCGACTTATGGACCATCAAGATGTGGATATGGATGGTCCACCTTCATGCGGACTTCCGTAAGTGTCAAATGATATGAGGCAAACGAGTCACTAAACCAAGACCTAGGGCCGCTCACGCTGGGAGTCATTTGTAAGCTAGTCCGTTACCTCTCTGACCATGTTTTGCTGATGGTAGAACCCAGCTGCGATGAAATGAAGCATGTGTGTGGAGAAGCTTGTGACCTTGTGGCCCGTGATGGTTGCTTGACAACTTGTTCCAAAGTAAGGGTAGGATTCTCCAAACAGCCGTTTTCTTACCTTCCCGATCACATACAGATTTTCGATCATCCGGAAAATGAGCATCTTTGCGCATCACCGGTATGCACAAACATTCCAACTCATAATGACCCGTCCTTTATTAATAAATACGGGAAAGGTTCATGCATGCGGGGTGCCATGTGATTTGAAATTCGATGGTCAGAAAAGCTGCAAACGAGTTTGTGTCCATGACTGGTAAGTCACTCTCGGTCCTGTTGTTCTGCTCATTCTAAAGTCAAGGCTGAACCTACTTAGTACGAAACCACACGAACGCCACTGCTGCGAATTCATCCGTACATGTCCGATAAGATGCCAGTTGTGTCCAAGGGGTTGTGCCACGCCTGATCATTTCCATGCACTGGATGTCAATGCCATTCATCTCTGCGGGTACGTCTATGAGCTATCTCTATTCAACCCTCTTTGAAGTCCATTGAAGACAGGAGCACGCGTGTCCGCGCGAGTGTCAACAGCGCGGAATTTGCGACATCGCTACGAAGCCTCAGGCGATTGAGGAAACTTTTGTCGGAAAGTTCGGGAAACACCAGTATACAAAGGTAAGGCTTCCATGTAGCTTGGTGACCTGATCCACGACTTGTGTTTCCAGTATACACAACAAGCGCAGCGCCAGTTGTGCGCGATCCCGATCCCTCCTGACAAGCTTGTACACGACGGTTCCCATTGTCACTCGCAAGACCCAAAGTCATTGTATGTGGTGGTGGACTTACGTTCGTCTTGTTGCTCATCCCTCAACAGCCATTTCTGTGAAGAACGCTGCCCTTACTGCCACTATTACTGCACTTTGCCACTCGGTATGTATACCAATCACATTATAGGAATGATTACATTAACGGCTTCGTAGGCCATCCACAACAAGAGCATGACACCCGGCATGGTTCCATGGAGCAAACCAAATGGTTCCTTGAAGCAGAGAAGGAAGGCGTCGAAGTTGGTGGACACAAGTATGGAAGTGGAGACTCTGGTGCTCCGATGTTGTGCTCCTTGGTCTGCCAGTCAATGGGCCGACACGTCCACATCGCCGATTGCGTCGCCGGTGAGCATGGGCAGTGTGTTGGCGGTGCTGAGGTAGAGCATATTGCAACTACGGGAAATGCCGTCAGAGGAGCGATGGATTGGGTGACCCACAACCTTTACTGGAAAAAGAGTGGTTCGTGATCGCAGCCCGCAATTTTAGCAATTGCTGATCTTTTGCAGGTTTCAAAGGTACATCACATCTCTTCAACCCGATGGGCCTGCTTGTCAATAGCCATTTAGATCCGTACTCACAAGCAGAGCAAGCCGATTTCGCCAAGTGGTAAGTTGAGGCTTGTGGCATCTCGGTCCAACTTGTGCTGATACGTTTGTACAGTAGTCACCAATGCCCAGGTACGTGAGCTTGGCTCTACTGGCTGAATCAATTCTGAGGTTGCTTCCAGGCGAGGAACACGACACATCGAGAAACACTGGTGCCACTCCATCGTTTTGCACTTTGCCATTGTTCCACCAACCTGCTGCAAATAGCGCCATGGCAAATTCTGTCAATGGTAGGTTAAATTTCGCAAGGTGTTATGACATGGGAACCTGCTAAGCATTTTAGGGCACGTTTCTGCTGATGGGCACATATTCCCCTGCAAGAACCCCGCCCAAATGCAGCGAGCCTTCCACGTGTAAGCCCTCCCAAAACGCTAAGACGTTTGCTAATGTATCCTTTTCCTTCAGTATCTTTGTCATAGATCAGTGAATCTTTTGCCAGCTTTCCAATCGGTCTGTCCTTACATCCCTCTGCAGGTCTGGTTCTATGGGTTCGAGAGACAATCGGCCCTTGGCGAACTCTCCCGTGACGCAACTCATTGTACAAAGGCAGAACAATCGTTTTGGGGCCGCGCTTTCTTCATTGTACAGCTTTTGTAAAGCCCGTGACGAGGCAGTTCGCCAGGGAGCCGCGACTGGAGCACGTCGAGATGCATACTCTATTATCCTCTTCAATGAGCAAGCTACGGTTCATTTTGTGTCTTCCTCACCTCAATCTGTGTTACTCATGCTCATCCCCAGGTGCGCTTGAACAACGACTTCACGAGCTCTCCCGACCAAATGATCACTCATTGCTTGAATCGCTCGGGTGGTGGTACAAACTTCAATGCAGCTCTGAAGTCAGCACAAAGCGTGATGGAGAGCAACTGGAGCACCGAAAGGTGATTCCTCCTTACATAACATAACTTTTCCTTACATCCACCCTCGCAGGTCACCCGTGATCGTTTTTCTGTCGGATGGAGAATGCAGCCTCCCAGATCAAACCACCTACGACATCTGCAATTCTGCAGTGCGATTGGGGTAGGTAGAGACTGTGATTGCCGTTGCCCGACTGAGTCGTATCATTTCCTTAGGAAGGGTCTCTCTTTCCACACGGTCTCATTTGGTCCCGACACGTCTTCCCAATCCTTGCGCCGTATGGCACAAATCGCTGAAGAAGTTTATCGCCGTGCGCCTCGTGATCCTCTGGCCCCGGCTGCTCAAGAGAGCTGTACTTATACTCGTGCCATTGATACCGTAAGTATTGCTATTCGCTCACTTAGTTCACCCCGAGACCAATGGTTTTTCAGATCCGGCTGGCAGAAACATTTCTGACAATCGCGAACTCACTGAAGGGAAAGAGGGCCGCCCTGAGGCACAAGTAACGCCGCTTTGCAGCCCTTTCTTCCCTCTTCGACCGCTTGGTCCTCAACGAAACCTTCCTATGCTCTTCGATAAATGTCTGATTTCTTGTCCCGAATAAACTTGAGTTTCCACTATTGCTATTGTTCTGAAATCATGGACGTTTCATCATGAAGCAAAAACCTCTCACACGCCTCGACGCTGTTGGGTGTGGTAAAACCGATTACATATTCACGAGCTTGTGATGTCCATGTCCAATCTGACGACTATGGGGATGAAAACTCTCGTTGATCGGGATACGAAAATGAGTCCGTGGTGCAGTGGTGAGTAGAAATTTCAGGAGCCCACAGGTTGAGAGTTGAGTGTAATGACTCCAATCGGTGGATTCTAGGAATCAAGTTCGAGGGAATGTGGTCGACTTGCCCACCCGCCGCTGCCACGATTCGTGTTATGACACCCTGGACGTGCTTGTTCCTTACACTTTCGCGCATTGTCGAGCATCGAGGAGATAAGCCCCACAAGACGTTAGACGAACCGTCACAAATGCACGCGGCGGCCCTCTTTGCGGGGACGTGGAATGCATTCAAGTGAAATGGCTTGGGATTCACGGTGAGTATTCTGGTACAAAGTCGCCAACTCCTATAGAAATCGGACCGACAAAATAGTATATAGGGGCCCTGTGAGGAGAGAATAACCAGCGCATGTGTACCATAGCGTCGTCATTCTGGGTGTGAACGACCAACAGATATCGGGGTGAGAGAGCAGACTAATTCGACGTCAAAACAGAGAATTAACGACAGGAGTGACGGCTCCTAGATACGTTTGAGAGTGTCTTGGGGATTATGCAACGATGTGAAATCACGGACGGACCTGTCTTCTGGCTTAGGGTTGAAATCGGCAAAGGTCCATCCGCCCAGAGGGTCTTGATAGGGCGTTGACGAGCCAACCTCCTCCCGCAGGCATTGACAAGTTGAATCTGATAGCCTTGTAAGTATTCATTAAACCATTACTCTGCAGCTCTCACTGTGTCGAGCGCCTCGCTGTAAGAGCATGCACGGGTCACCAATCCGCGCCATAAATTCCCTTCGCAATTACCATATGACCGATACTTCCCGCCGTTTTCTGGGGAGCCAAATAAAACAGCATGGAATGAAACAGCGGACCTAGTCGTTTGGTGTGATTACATACTGAGGAAGTGGATAAGGTATACATACCCTACCCTGACGGTTGATCGACATATCAGAAATAATACACTCTCCGCCTGACAAAAGGATGATGGGTAATGTCCCTATATCCCGAATTATTGAATTTGCACTATGTTTTTGGTGTACCAGTACCTATGTGGACCCCAAATGTTTTAAAATTTTGGTCGGTAACTTGGAGTCGCTCACTTGGACGAAAATGAGGGTTTTGTTGGGGCTCGCTACAAACACCTAAGGATACAATAACGAGGATGTGAGCACTTCTATACCCCAGAACATGTCTATGTGATACCGGGCTGCACAGCCAGAGCACTCCCAAACTCCGACGAAGGAAGATCTGAGCATAAAATGCGGATCGAATCACCATACTGACGACTTGCGCCCAATAAAGTACCACAATCGAAACAGCTGTGCCATCTGCGCTGCCTGCCTTAAGGCCAGCTCGAGGCACATGTCTCATTGGTCGATGTGATCGATAATCGATGCCCAGCTTCTAGTTAAGACTTCAGGACCTGCTGCCCAATGGTGAGGTTTATATTAAGTGGAAGCCTGCCCAGGAAGGGACTCGGTCCTCCCTTCGCTGCTTGACCGCAATCACTTCTTTGGAATACCATGTCCCAGCCGCAAGGTCAGTTCAGCTAGCATTATATCTATAGTGTCCTTGAAAACCTCCGCCCAGGCGATCGAGCTGATAATGAGCCACCGGGGGCGGCCACGCCACAAGTTCGCAACATTCATCCTCGTAGCCGATGGTGCTCCGTCAATACTGACCATGTTTACATCCAGAACAATACCATGCACGATGATACAGCGGTGCCACCACCACCAACCAACCGCGCTCTAACAGGGCCGTCTTCGACTGACCACTCCACCCGGCGTCTACTGCCCACGTCCGACCCTATGGACCTTATGAATCGGATCTCAGGGTTATATCGCCTTCTAGATCTCATCAGCGAAGACGGATCGGGAGGAGCAGGTCCGTCATTCCTCAATGTACTCTTCATATACATTCCAGCACTCACAAGTTATCTTTAGTCGATAAGATTGTGATCGACAAGCTCTCAGTCGAGGTGCTAGCAAACAAATTATCACCAGGTTCCTACGTTTCAATGACAAAAGTACGCCCTCTCTCCGTATTGCATCGAGAATGAAACTAACCAGGCGAATAATAATAATAATAATGGTTAAGATTGACTTCCAAGCTCTGGGGCGGCATATTATCAGACCTTTAGGCATTTATGGCAGCGCATCAGCCATCGTCAAGTTTCTGGGGGATATTGGATGTGTTGATGACGAGACGTAAGTACAAAATAATCCTCCTCTTACATAGTTGACAGGGCCTTAGCTCTACATTGCTCAACCAACGTCGCGACACCGCGTCTGGAGTCTCTCGCCCTGCCCTTCGTCCTGGGTTGTACTTGTTGGACACGAGGCATATTGAGCAGGACCTTTTCCACGTAATCTTTTGGCCAGAAACAGAGACGTGGGATGATAATGCGCTATCTTCCGTCTCGCGTAACCGGGTGACCTTTATGAGGTAATGAATATCGCAACTACATCGGAAAATACACTATGAAGCTCAACTGTCTTGCAGGTACCTTACAAAGCTTTGCGGCCAGGTCCACTGCTTGATTTCAAACGAAGACGGAGAAAGAATTGTCTGGAAGCACGAACACGTGTCCGGACATGGCGAGCAAGACTCAGACGACGAGAATGACATAGAGAACTTTG
>Ga0307513_10003172_pt1 | contig 22452 bp, 21 predicted proteins | sample 15_EM_MG_FD_202174 | JGI IMG/M metagenome (GOLD analysis project Ga0307513, IMG submission 202174) | Populus trichocarpa ectomycorrhiza microbial communities from riparian zone in the Pacific Northwest, United States - 15_EM | ecosystem: Host-associated > Plants > Roots > Unclassified | place... | reverse complement strand
AGTTCACATCCCAATTTTTCCAGTCCTTAGGAAAGCTGCTTGACATCAATTTACACTTTACCTCAGGTTACAACCTGCAAGCTGATGGTCAGTCCAAAAGGGCAAACCAGACACTTGAGCAGTACCTCTGCCATTACTGCTCCTATCAGCAAGATAATTGGTCAGAGCTCCTCCCATTAGTGGAGTTTGTGTACAACAATGTGCCAAACACCTCAACAGGCATCTTTTCATCCTTTCCAAACAAGGGCTACCACCCAGCCTTGGACATCCATCCAGAGCATGACATTGCCTTGCTCTGGGCCTGGGAATTTGCTACCAATCTTCAGGAACTTCACCTCTATCTTGCAGAATCCCTCAAGCTCATTCAGGAGTGCTACCAAGTAGCCTCTGACCCCACCAGACTCCTCCACCATTCAACCCTGGCGATGAAGTATTCATCCTTTCCAAATTCATCCACACTACCCATCCCTCTCAGATGCTCTCTGAATGCTACCTTGGTCCCTTCAAGATCCTTGACCACATTGGCTGGAACTCTGTTCAAGTTTTGCTCCCCAATGACCTCTGCAGGATCCACCCCATTTTCCATGTATCTCAGCTTGAACCCCATGTCCCAAATTGATTCAAGGACAGAGCTCCACCACCACTGGAACCCATTGAGGTTGACAGTGATGTGGAATATGAACTCTGCAAGATATCTGACTTGAAATACAACTACAGGTACTGGAAATCCTGTGAACTTTTCTACCTCATCTGTTGGATGGGCTACAAAGGAACTGACAAAGAGTACAGCTGGCTCCCAGCTCTCAACCTCACTCACACTGACAAAGCTACCAAAGACTTCCACCAACACTATCCCAACAAACCTGGTCTGGACTTCTTTGGACCCAAACATGATGCAACTGTTTCCCAACATATGAAGGTGCAAGAGCATCACAAAGAGGTGTAACCCTCCATACCCCTATCCTGGGTTTCAACACCCACCTCCTTTCTTGTTTTCCTGTTCTTTTCTGTTGTGTTTCCTATGTCTCTTATGCATGTATGTTTTGGAGTCTGGGTGTGCACATCTATTTCTCAAATATTTTACATATTTTACATTTTTCAATCCTCCTCCACATCCTCCTTCTCCTTTCCTTTCCCCTTTGCTTTTCTCTTCATCCTTGCCACCACCACCTCCAGCTTGAGTACCCTCTGCCACATTTCCATGGATGCTGCCCACTGCACAAGTGACATGAGGTGGTCATCTGGACCCAGCTCCAGCTCCCTGTCCCACCACTGGTGAGGGGAGTTGTCAAGTGCCCTGCTCTTCTCCAACACAATGACGGGCTTCATGCTGACAGCCACCAGCCTCTTAGGGACTGGAGCCCTTGCCACCAGCTTGTCCTCCAACCCCTCTGAGAGGACAATGATGTCTGTGATGGCTGCCTGCTTCCTCTTTCAACCTGTGGTCTGCCCTCAACCTGTGCCCTGCTTGCTGCCCCACATGCATGACATGTGACACTTTTGGCAGGCCAAGCATGTGCATGCTTGCAACCCAGTGCAGATGATGCATGGTTTGTACCTCTTGACACACCAGTCACAGGGACCACTGTTTGAATGTCAGTACCTGCCCCAATCAACAAGAAGATCAGACTCACCCCTGCCTTGGGAGCATTTCCAGCTCTGCTGCACTTGCCCCCAGAACCTCCTGCACATCTGAGCTCTCCCCCAGCACCCTTGCTACTGCCTCCTCAGCTGCTGGTGATGCATAGTCCACAGTCACCTCCCTGAGCTTGTGCTCAAGCTGCTCTAGCTGCCACAACATGCCCTCCATGTGGTCCCCCTCAGCCCTCTCCTCCAGGACTGGTGATGGCTTGGTGATACTGCCCTTGGCCTCCTCTGTCATCTGTACCTCCTCCATTACCTCCAGTGCCTCTGCTGTCTGCACCATGACTGCTGTGCTTGTTGATGCCATGACCTTGGCCATCCCCACCTCCTTGAGGTCCCCATCTGTGTCTGCCTTGCATGACTCCTCAGCTGGTGGTGGTTCAAGGGAACAGGCCTTCCCCTTGCCAAGGCAATAGAGGCAGGCCAACATCTTCACATGTGGCAACTTCAAGCAGTACCTCAGCTTACTCTTGCAGAGTTTGCATGGAATCCTGGCAGAAAGAACATGTCCAGTTAGCTACTCTTTGTCTATTCACTGGCTTACTCATGGGTTTATTTCACCTATGGCATCCATGTCTGCTGTGGGAGACTCCAAGTTGTTGTCCCACTTTCAGCCTGGATCACTTCTTTTGTACCCATGTGTCCCTGGCAATGCACTCCTTATTGCCTTGAGGCTTGGCTCCTAAAGGGGGAGCACTGTCATGTTCCATGTCATTTCATTCTATTGTCCTATTCATTTTCATTCATTTTCATTCATCTCTGTTTGTCCTTTCATTTGTTCCTATTCTCCATATGTTCTCTGGTCTTGGACTCCTGTACTAGCAGTCTTGTTCCCCCTGGACTCTTGTCCTACACCTTGGTCCTTGTTTGTGTCATGTGCCCTAGCTCTAGACCATTCTGTATCCCTTTTGTCTGTGATTGCTATGTAGTTGCTTCTCTGTTCTGGATATGTACTCCTTCTCTCTCATTTTACACTCCCATGTTGTCCTTTTTGATTCTCTATTTAGGCAACTATATTCTCTTCTAGTTCCCCTAGTTTGGGATCAACTTGAATGTGCCCCATTCTTCCAATCTCTTGTCCCTCCATTTCCCTTTCACCTGGAGTTTGCTCCTTCAAGCTCACTCCTCCTTCCAGGGTGTTGCTCAAGTCTTTAGCTGTTGCAATTCACCAAACCACAAGATCTTCCTCCATTCCCAAGATCTCCAGACTCCAGACTTTCTGATTCATCAGCCAGACTTCCTATTTCCCTGAACAAGGTATCAGTATCTTACAATAACCATATCCATAACAGTAATTAACAGGGAAGCTGAAATATACTGTATACAAAAGGACTATATACAGGAAGCGCAGATGAGCTGATTCTGGATATATTATTCACATCAAGTAGGATGGTCATTTGAGCAAGGTATACCAGGATTGAATTTGGCTTTAGATGCTTTTGGCAGGTGGCCAATCTTTGCCACAAATGACATTAACCAAAAGCCATATTTACTACATACATAATATCACCTGTGACTCTCAAATCTATGTCATTCACCAATGCCTCCATTTGGCAAATGAATTGAAGTACAGACATTACTTGATCCATTGTATTCTTCTTACTAATGTCTCCACTTCTCACTCACATCCTGGATTCGCCATATTATCAATAAGTCACCATCTCGACACCATAATTCCTACTCAGAATCTGATGTCCGACCCTCCAGTGACTGCCCTTCAAATCTAATATTGGATATACCCGTGTAGGGAACGGTGTCTCGGAACCACCGACCCTGTAGCCAATCAATCCGTACCAACCCACTTGCAGTCCCACTGGCTAACCAAGGAGCATTCTCAAGTCCATTACACGAGTTCCAGCATGTGGAAAGGACGGAGACCGCATGTGGCCAAAGGGCAGATCCATCAAGAAGGCCAGCACTGTAACGGGTCTGGTTCTGCTCCTTCTGGTTTTCAGTTTGCCTCCCACTTGCTATATTTTGTGCCTTTCCATCTCCCGCTCCCGTCTCGAAAGGAAGGAAATGATCCAGCATCCGGTAGGTGCCTGTCTTCCTGCTGTATTCAAGCTGAAATACCTTATGATTGAAGAGTGGCTTCTTTCACTTGAGAAGGTTGTGAGACCGCAGAGCATGAGAGAACATACCACAACAGCTTCTCTTCGTGTTGATCGTAGTTGGTTAGCAGTAGTACAAGAGCCATCCGCACTGCCGATTGAGGCGTATGGGTGCAGATCAGAGCACGATATCCTCTGAAAACCATCAATGTATTATAAAAGTCAGATTGAGTCAATAGCGTACCAATGCTGAGCCACCAGTGTCTAACAGATTGTGCCCTCGGCCGAGAAATGCGGACCCAACTTGCCAGACTTTGATCCAGTAATCGGTGTCAGATGCGATAATACAGCCGGTCATCGAGGAGAATGACGTCGAGTACGGAATTTCTTCGATACCGGTTAACGGAGAGAATTTGTTGAACTCTAGTCACACCTACCGCGATTGCGAACGACGATACGAGGTAAGAGGTCTCTTGTATCTGTAACCATAGCAATACCCTCAACCCCAGCCGTGAAAATAATGGCTGGGTCCTCGTCAATATGAAATTGTCCACTACTGTCGCATGGCGGAACGCGGACCCATGAAATTGAACGGATGCAGTTTTGGTGGACCGGGAAATAATGGCTTGGGGTTATATCTTTGAAGCCCATCAGCGAAGCTGTACAGAGAGTAGGCAAGAAGGCGCACCGGCACCAGTGAACGCAGTGGAGGTGATATGGTATATGGCCACAAACCCTGTTAGACATTAGAGCATTGAAAATACGCGGGTTTGGGTGGACTGTCACCGTTACTACACCCAACAGCAATGCTCTCTCCATTTGCCCAATCGAAGCATGCACAATGAGTTCCTGGTAGCCTTAGACGCACCGCAGGGGATAGGTTGACTAGAAAATATATTGTATCATGTAAGAAATATGTCAGGATAGTGTATCCATGACTTACAGAAAACGGGTTCGCTACTTGCTTCCTTCGCGTTGGGTTTTAGGAGGTCATACGGATAGGGAATGATGTATAAACAAAAGTCCCCTGGTTCAGTGATGGCGCCAAGAATTCCGAGTTTCCTGATACCTTTGCTTGCTGGGTCATGAATGGTCACTCAGGAACACGGGACGGGAAGACTTCTGCGTACAGATGTCGCCATGCGAAGGCAGGGGCGTCCATTTTAGGTCTTTCACGGGCCCATCCTCGATACACGCCACGAGCTGGCAGGATACCTCTGTGTCCTGCGATTTGTCTCCCATGTCTGGGTCTGTCGGACGGGAGATAGACCAGAACTGAATACAAGAAGGAGATGGTGGACTTCCGTGGAAAGTGGTGCGATGATCAAGTGATGGAAGGGGAGCCAATGCGAGATATTGGGAACCATTACGAGCTGCCGACCAACGGGATATAAACCAAGGTGAGTTGTGATAACAATAAGACTTACATCTGAGCTCTTCTGGAGAAGTCGGGCACCAATCTAGAGCAGATACGGGGCCGCCAGTAAATAGGAGGTGGGCCTGCGCGTCTCGTTCAACCTGTTCTGTAGGTCACTCAGTGACAGCCACGGGACCTGTGTATATTTCCGTTACCTAAGACCAAACTGTCAAACAAGCCTAGATGGTGGGTGGATTGCGATTCGACAGGCCCGATAGAGACGTTAATGGTCGAGATATCATGCTTGTCATGAGGTAGGTATCGAGAAGCACTTCTAGTACAGGAGAAGAGAGTGAGGTCAATTAAATGACGTTACAGTGGAATGAACGCACTCGCGAGATAAGATTGGCAGCTGCTCTGCCCTCACAGTAGGAAAGACCACCGGACGCAGTTTTCTACCTTTCCGAGAAGATAGGTTAAAATCAATCCATTCCTCCTTGAAGAATGCACGGTCCTCAAGAAGTTCCCAAACTGGTCCAGTGCCGGAACTGTGTGTCCAAGCCTTTTTGATACGTTGCATGACGGCTGGGTGATCCGCAGAGTTAGTACGGATAACTTCAGGTTTGGAAAGCGGTGTTGGAGGCAATAACAGACGGTACACATCTGCAGGAGGTGCCCAGAGGCCGTTCGGACGGTGTCGGTGGTCCTTAGACGGAAGGTTGGGAGCGACACTGATATCGCCTTGTTTCCGGGACTGCGAGCCTTCACGAAGCACCAGGACGGTGCCCATACTGATCACAGACCCGCTATCTCTCCCCTCATCATTTGTCCCATCGTTCTCCTTATCAAGCAGATCGTGGCAGGGAGACTCGGCCGCATGTCCTCCTTCGGGGCCGATCAACGGATCAAAGACGCTGCCAGCTTCTGAATCAGGTTCTCCGACGACATCTGTAACAAATTTCTCTTCGTCCGAGAAGATTGGTTGAAAGATCCCGGCGTATGACGGTCTATTTCGTGTTGGTCTCGAGGTCATCGTGTCACGCGTGCATACGGTAGCAAGATAGACTGTTTCGAAACGATGCTGCTTTCAATATGGTAACGGTTCGAGTTTTCGTTGGGGATGATACGGAGGGGTTCAAGGTGTGTGAGTCGCGATACACCACGTACGCGGGGATGGAACCAATGTCGCAGAGTTACTACCAAGCAGTATATATACACAAGGTATTATATAAGGGAGTATCACTTCCTACCAGTTCTACATGGTCTCATCATACCATGCACGGCTGTATGTATCAGATGTCAAGCTGGTATTGAGGTATACTCACAATCGAACGCACCTTTTTTACTGGGTTTTCATAAAGTTACGCATTTTGATTTCGGCTCTTCGTTCTCTTCGGAGAACTTTTTGGTGACCCTTCCCACCTGGTTGCATCTCCTCTTCAGTGTATACTCTGGACTTTGTTATGGTCCAAAGCCACGAAGGATATTCCTCGTCTGCGAGTGCCACCACAGGTTCTTGCCCTTTGAGCCAATTCAAACCGGGCATAACTGTGTTCTTAGGGCAAGAGCTGGCCGCTACGCGAGGTTTATGTGAGAAAACGCGCTTTCCGGAAAAAGAAAAGAGGATTGGTACGAATTTGGGAAGGAGCGGGTTCTGACTGTGGGTGTGCGAGTGTCTGGAACGAGTTTCGTCTAAGAGCTAGTGCAATTGTGCGGGTCTGGAGACGGTGGAGATGGTGGGTTCTTGGGAAGTAAAAAATTAACTTGTAGACCGGAAGAAAGACTGCATAGATGATGACGCACAATAAAAACATTATATGTTATGTAAACCGTGGTGGTGGCACTTGAAGTGGCGGGCGTCAAGAGACGCGCGTTTGTTACACACTGACCTCCGCCGCTATGGCGAGTTTTTCGCATTATGCGTCAAAATTTCTGAACGAGTCGCAACCGATATTCTACTCTGTCCATGGTGACGACCAACCTGTCCACGACGACGACAGCTCACCCTTCCACGACCACCGGGACAGACGACGGGTACACGTAGAGGAATATGACCCGTTCAACCTTGAGGAGATTGCGGATCAGGACGAGGACGATGTAGAGAATGACGGGCACCATCATATCGAGGAGGAGGTTCAAGATGACGGCAGCAGGGATAACGACGTGCGGGAATCATTGCCACTGCTACTCCAGTCGCAGTCGAAATGGCGGCAGCATATTTCTCCGTCACCTCCACACTCCCCAGCATCGTCTGGATCGTCGTCGACAGGATCTCCGCCAATGAACCTCGATTTGCTGCTAGAAGAATCAATACCGCCACCCGCAGTTTCCCAACCATCGCGAACGATGACTCAACAGACACTCACAGAGTCTCTGTTGCCGAGGTTGGCAACTGCGGACACTTTCTCGCTCCCGGTAGTCGGTCGCACCCCGCGACGCAAGTTCCACAATCTCCCCTGGGCATATACGTGGTTTATCGCTCTCGGCATATGTGCATTAGGATCCATTATCACTCTTCTCATTGTATCAGTAAGTAATACGCCCATTGCCCCAATTATTGCTCACCCCGACTCCTCCAGGAACCCCCAGCGCCACGAGCTCCACTCCTCTACTCAACCCTCACGCACACAGTTCCCCTTCTCGTCCTCTTCACACTCATTGCAGCCATCCTGTCCTATCTCCATCTCCTCTTGCTCAGGGTCTCAGTTCAGCCTGTCCTAATGGGCACTTCTGTCGCAGTACCCGCAATCATGCTCTTCGCATCAATATATGCATTCGCAGCTAGCTTCTTCTGGACCGGAAAGGACAGTGGCTGGGCTGAGACAATAGGGTAAGTTGATCTTCCGACTTGTTCGTCCAACGTCACTTACGACTGGCCACCCAGGCTCCGACTATTCGCCCTCGTCCCTCTCACCCTTGCAGTGCTCTCCGCCCGCGAGCTTTACAACCGTAGATCTCTCCTCAATCAGACTATTTCCGTTGTCACTTTGACAACCCGATTATTATTACAGCCCTTCCACCTCCCTCTGCTGGCGCTCTCACCCATCCTTCTGCTCGTCTGTCTTCTTATCTCCCTACCATTCCTCTCCCTCGTTTTTCACCTCCTCCTCCTCGGCTATTTCAGTAAAGGCACGGGCAGCCAAGAGTGGCATCTTCGCCCTTATGCTGGTTGGCTGACGGTCGGAACTCTGCTTGTCTGGTTCTGGACCTGGTGTGTCGCCCGCGACGTCCTTAGAGTATCCGTCAGTGGCGTCATCGGTTCATGGTACTTCACTGGTGTTCCAACGGATGGGATCGAAATCGCCCAGAGAGCGGTTTACCGGGCGCTCGGACCCTCATTAGGCACGGAGTGTCTCTCCGCTTTGGTACTCACTGCAATTGAGGTCGCAACCTTCTTGATAACGGCTGCCATGAGGGTCCGTGCATTACGATCTCATGTCTTTCGCCACTGATTTACCAGCATTAGATTACTTTACCACCTGCACTTGCACCACTTGCGGTGTATTTAGCAACCCCGACACATTGGCTAACGAAAAATATGTCCACGTTCAGCAACTATGCGCTCGTCTACACCGGCCTTACGGGCATGCCTTTCTTCGCATCCGCGCGGCGCGCCAGAGCACTCACATCTACCCGGGGTGTGAGGAAAAAGACTGGCTGTACGTTCCGTTATCCTCCGTGCTGAGTATATCACTTACGATACATCATAAACTAGATCGCCTCCTTACCATCCTCCTCATCCTCTCCGCCTTCTCAATGGGTCTTATTGCGGCAGTGGGAGCATATATTTTCACTGCTTATACACTCGGAAAGCCTGCACACGCGCCCTTCGCCTCGTTCCTCGGAGGAGTTGTGACTTTTCTTGTTGGCTGGTTCTGCCTTAGCCTCGTTGACGACGTGTACGATCTCCCCTTTCCAGTGTCTCCTCAATCACTAATATGTGTTCTAGCGCTGATACATTGTACGTGTGTTATTGCATCGACATTGACCGTGGAGCTATGCACAAGGCAGAGGTGTTCGATGCCGTACGTCTTGGTTCCTACTAGCACTCACCACTACTCACACGGCTTCACAGTTTGAAGGTCGGCCCCCGGCCGTACTCCCCAACGGCTCACCCGTATGATTGCATCATTGGACATTTTCATGGGGACCTCTCCTCTCTGAACATTTACGACGCATTTTGGGCACCCTGCCACTTTCGTCGGTGTAGTGATAACCTAACCAATATTAAATATCCCATCTGGACTGTGAACAGCTGTTTCTCTACAACAGAGGGAAAGACATTTTGAATAGAAACTGAATGCTAGACAACCGCCTACATGTTAAACAATTATAATGGATCCATCTATGCATATTTCCATGGATATGGGAGTTATGTGCAACACTCCACCAACCAGAATCGGTTGAACTTCGTTTATGCGCAGACTTCAACTTCCTGACAGAGATCACTGGGAGGAGCCTTGAACACACGGTCCTTGATACCACCCGCGAATGGGAGACGAGTTGTTCCGTCAGTGAGCCAGCTGTCTATTTCGGCAGCAGCGCTACGGCCTTCGTTGATGCCCCAGACGATGAGCGATTGACCCCTTCTGCAGTCGCCTGCAGCGAACACACCAGGAACGTTGGTCGAGTACTTCTTAGGCGGTGTCTGAATATTGGTCCGACCGTCGGCCTTGACTTGCAGAGACTTGATGATTTCGCTCTCTGGTCCCAAGAACCCGAGTGCAAGGAATACAAGTTGAGCCGGGAAGAATTGCTCAGAACCGGAGACTTCTTCCATTTTCCAGCGGCCAGCGGTGTCCTTTGTCCACTCCACTCGAACTGATCACCAAGTTAGGATAGTCAACGTGGGCAACACAGAATTACTCACCAGTCTTGAGTCCCTTAACCTGACCGTCCTCGTCGACAACAAACTCCTTAGTCGAGATGCAAAACTCTCGAGGGTCCTTGCCGAAATGGGCAGCAACTTCTGTGTGTCCATAGTCGGTGCGGAAGATACGAGGCCATTGCGGCCAGGGATTGTCGCGTCCGCGGGTCGCTGGCGGCTTTGGTAGGAGCTCGAAATTGGTGACGCTGCGGGCTCCATGGCGCATAGCAGTACCAATACAGTCGTTCCCGGTATCACCCCCTCCAATAACGATAACATCTTTGCCGCGGGCATCGAGATACAAATTGTCCTCGAGCCTTGAGTTCAAAAGGGATTCGGTGTTCTTCTGCAAGTATTCCATAGCAAAGTGGATACCGTCCGCGCTGCGTCCAGGAATCTTTAGATCTCGAGGCCAGGTCGCACCGGTGCAGAGGACCATAACATCGTTCTGGGACTGGACAGTCTTCGCGTCGAGGTCCACGCCGACGTTGGTATTCGGAATGAAGGTCTGCGGTAGAAGGTAAGTAATTCACAGGAGTGCAAACATGTAGAATACGCACGATGCCCTCAGCAGCCATCAAGTCGAGACGGCGTTGTACGATCGCTTTATCGAGCTTCATGTTCGGGATCCCATACATGAGGAGGCCGCCCATCCTGTCGTTACGATCGTAGACGGTGACGGTGTGACCTGCCCGGTTCAATTGATCTGCGCAGGCAAGACCAGCTGGGCCAGCTCCAATCACGGCGATCCTCTTGCCGGTGCGGTACTCGGGAGGGTTGGCGACCATCCACCCCATCTCGAAGCCTTTGTCAATAATGGCACACTCGATGCTCTTGATACCAACAGGGGCTTCGTTGATGCCCAGCACGCAGGCACCCTCGCATGGCGCGGGGCAGACGCGTCCAGTAAATTCGGGGAAGTTGTTGGTCAAGAGCAAGCGGTTGAGTGCGTCCCTCCATTGGTCCTTGAACACCAGATCGTTCCACTTAGGGATGACATTCGAAATTGGGCAACCATTGTCGGATTGGCAGAACGGAACACCGCAGTCCATGCATCGAGCGGCCTGGTACTTGAGTTCGTAGTCATTCAGGCGAGTGGAAAGCTCGTTCCAGTCCTTGACACGACGCCGAGGTGGTCGGTAATGTTCCTGCAACCGCTTGTAATTCATGAAACCTCGAGTCTTGTCGAGCTTCGCGCGCTTCTCCTTCGTGGCCGCATCCTCTGCCATCGCATCCTCGATATCGATCTGGCTGGGCTCATATGGACGATCTCCTTTAATGCCATTGGCCGTAGCGGTCAGGGAGTCGCGAGAGCCAAGGACGCGCGCAATGCCTGCGTCTGCGAGATCGACGTGACTCGCGGTACGTGAGGGAACAAGATCTATTACACTCTGGCGTTGCTTGGCGAGCTTTTCCTTCACCGCAGTTTCTTCGAGGACGAGCTTGTAGTCCAGGGGCATGACGCGAACGAACATGGAAACCAGGTGGTGGAAGTCGTGGAGAACCCGGTTGGCCACCTCAGAGCCGGTGTAGTGACGATGATCCTCAATCATGCTCCGCAGCTCTGCAATCTCCTTGGGATCTTCGACTTTGCCCAGCTCCACCATACCCATATTGACCCTCTTGGCGAAAGTATGGGTCATATCCAGGACGTACGCAATGCCACCACTCATACCAGCCGCGAAGTTGCGGCCAGTTGTACCGAGGACGACGATCCTACCACCGGTCATGTACTCGCAACCGTGGTCACCAGCCCCTTCGACCACTGCACGCGCCCCCGAGTTACGGACGGCGAAACGCTCAGCTGCGACACCACGAATGAACGCCTCTCCACCGGTCGCACCGTACAAGCACACGTTTCCTACGATAATGTTCTCCTCCGCCTTGAACTTGGAGCCCTTCGGCGGGTAGACGATGAGACGACCGCCAGACAAGCCTTTCCCGACATAGTCGTTGGAATCACCTTCCAACTCGATGGTGATACCAGGAGCCAAGAAGGCTCCTAAGGACTGGCCGGCAGATCCCTTCATCTTAATATGGATGGTATCCTTCGGCAGACCTTCCTCGCCCCATATCTTCGAGACTCTGTACGACAGGGTCGTACCGAGGGCGCGATCGGTGTTGATGACGTCACACTCGATTCGCACAGGTAACCCCTTGCTGAGTGCTGGGTCAGCCTCGTCGATGAACTTGTTGTCGAGCCGGATGTACAGCTTGTGGTCTTGAGCACGGATGCGGTGAGTGGGGGCACCGGGACGCATCCGGAAAGCGGGCTTAAGGATTGTAGAGAGGTCGAGATACCGGGTCTTAGGCGTGCGAGAGGCTTCATCGACCTTGAGCATGTCGGCGCGGCCGACCATCTCGTTGATCGTGCGGAAGCCGAGCTTAGCCATGATGCGACGTAGCTCTTCAGCGACGTAGTAAAAGAAGTTGATCACTTGTTCGGGCTGACCAGCGAACTTGGCACGCAAAGCAGGATCTTGGGTAGCGATACCGACCGGGCAGGTGTTCTGAAAGGGTGTTCAGTGCCGCATATAGTAGAGAGAATAGGTCCATACCAAGTGGCACTTTTTCATCATGATGCAACCCATCGCAATCAGTGGGGTCGTGGCAAAGCCCCATTCTTCCGCACCTAGGAGGCAGGCGATGGCAATATCACGACCAGTCCTGATCTGACCGTCTGTCTGTACGGTGACTCTGCCACGAAGGTCATTGAGGACCAGGGTCTGGTGAGTCTCAGCTAAACCGAGTTCCCATGGCAAGCCAGCATACTTGATACCGGTCCAGCTCGAGGCACCGGTACCGCCATCATGACCAGAGATTAGGATGTGATCGGCCTTTGCTTTAGCCACACCGCTTGCAACGATACCGACGCCGACTTCGGAGACGAGCTTGACGGACACGCGAGCGCGAGGATTTGAGCACTTGAGGTCATAAATGAGCTGCTTTAAATCCTCAATGGAGTAGATATCGTGGTGTGGGGGAGGGCTGATCAGTCCCACGCCAGCAGTCGAATGTCTAGTCCTCGCAATCGATGTCGACACCTTGTGGCCCGGCAGCTCTCCTCCTTCTCCAGGCTTCGCACCTTGAGCCATCTTGATCTGCAGCTCGTCGGCATCCGCGAGATAGTTCGAGGTAACACCAAAACGACCAGAAGCGATTTGCTTGATGGCGGAGCGCATCGAGTCGCCGTTGGGAAGGATGTTCGAGCGTTCAGCATCTTCTCCTCCCTCACCGGTGTTGGACTTGCCGCCCAGTCTGTTCATTGCAACTGCGAGAGTCGAGTGGGCTTCCATGGAGATGGAGCCATACGACATGGCACCAGTGCAGAACCGACGCACGATCTCGTTCCACGGTTCGACTTGTTCGATTGGGATCGGGGTAGTGTCCTCGTACTTGAAGTCGAGCATGCCACGAAGGGTAATGCGGCGAACTTGCTCGTAGGCGGATTTGGCATAAGCGTCGTAGGCGCCTTGGTTCTTCTCGCGGACCGCATCTTGAAGGTTGGCAATGGAGGAAGGGTCGTTGATATGCGGCTCGCCTCCGTCGCGCCAGTGGTACTCGCCGGACTCGGGCATACCAGGCGGGATGATGGTCTCTCGCGTGGGCCAGCCTCTCTCATGCAGTTCGAACGCGTCCATGGCGAGGAGCTCGAACGTGGCACCCTGAATACGGCTCTGGGTGCCAGTAAAGCACTTCTCCACGACGTCTGTGGAGAGACCGAGACACTCAAAGATCTGGGCACCCTTGTACGACTGCAAAGTGGAGATACCCATCTTTGACATGACCTTGAGGAAGCCGAGATCGAGGGCCTTGCGATAGTTTTTGATAAGTTGCTCGGGGGTGAAGTCGCCCTTGACACTGAAAAGTGGATCAGCGTCTGCAAAATAAATTTGCAAATGAAAGTGCTTACATATTCTCGTTGGAAACCTTGTGGATGACCTCGAAAGCGAGGTAGGGGCACACAGCATCCGCACCATAACCCACCAAGACACAGCAGTGGTGAATCTCACGCGCCTCCCCGGTTTCCACCATGAGAGCCACCTTGACACGCTGCTTGTTACGAACCAAGTGGTGGTGTACAGCACCGCAAGCGACGAGAGCGGAGAGCGGGACACGGCTAGGGCCAGTAGCGCGATCGGATAGGATGACGACCTTCATTCCGTTCGAGATGGCCTGGGTGGCTTCTTCGCATATACGGTCGATGGCCGCTCTGTACCCGGGCAGACCATGCGACTTGGGGAAGGTGATATCGATGGTGATGGAAGTCCACTGGGCGTAAGCGAGTTTGAGGTTCTTGAGGGCGTTCATTTCCTCAATGGTAACGATGGGCGAGGGCATGAGGATGCGGTGGCATTGGGAGGGGTTCTGTTCGAGGAGGTTGCCCTCGGGACCGACGTACGCCTCGAGCGACATAACAATCTTCTCTCGAAGCGAGTCGATGGGAGGGTTGGTAACTTGTGCAAAAAGCTGCCGGAAGTATTCGTAGAGGAGGCGCGGCTGGTTGGCCATGCAGGCGAGGGAGACGTCGTTGCCCATAGAGCCGAGGGCTTCCTTGCCGTTTGAAACCATGGGGAGCATGAGGAGGTTGAGCTGCTCAACGGTCCAACCGAAAGCAAGAAGGACGGGATCGAGACTAAGGGGCACGCTGTCGACTTGGGCGTCGACGGACATGTGCCGCTGGACGCGCTTGACGATGTCGGGTATCAAGAGCATGTTCTCCGTCCAGGTGGAGAAGTCATGCTTACGAGCAGTGGTGAGTTTGAGTTCATTGTCATCGACGATTCTGCCTTGCTTGGTATCGACAAGCAGCATGCGACCGGGTTTGAGACGGCCCTTCTGGACGACCTTTTCTGGCTCGATGTATATTGCTCCTACTTCTGACGCGCAGACCATGATGTCCTCTGAGGTGACAATGAACCGACAGGGCCGCAGTCCGTTCCGATCAAGATTTGCTCCGCAGTACCGCCCATCTGAGAAAGCGAAGAGAGCAGGGCCATCCCACGGCTCCTGTAAGCACGCGGCCCACTTATAGAATGCCTTCTTTTCCGGCTCCATCAGTTCGTTGTCCTGCCATGCCTCCGGAATGAGCATCATGACGGCCTCGGGTAATGTGAGGACGCCATTGACGACGAGTAGTTCGAGGACATTGTCGAAGGCAGCCGAATCGGAACCTCCGGTTTCGATGATAGGGTAAAGGAGGTCGAGTTCAGCTCCAAAGTGATCGGACTTGAGCACACCCTCGCGTGCGTGCATCCAGTTTTTATTTCCGCGGACAGTGTTGATTTCACCTGAAAGAATGGTCAGAGGGCTGAGACGGGGATTTTTTAGAGAGTTTTGTACCGTTGTGAGCGGCCCACCGCATGGGTTGAGCACGGTCCCAGCTGGGGAATGTATTGGTGGAGAAGCGAGAATGTACAAGGGCGAAATGGGAGGAAAAAAGAACATGGTTCAAATCGTGATAATAATTGTAAACTTGGGGGCAGGTGAGTTGCCCCTTGTAGACGATATTTTTGCTTGATAAGGAGCAAACATAAAACCACTTTGCAAGGGTACTGGACGGGGATGAAAGTGTCAGGGATGGAAATTCACATGGTCGGGCTCTGGGTGGATGTACTCACATGGTGTGGGTGGCGTGCTTACGGAGGACGTATAGCTGACGTTCAAAGTGGCGTTCGTCGAATTTTGCATCGTCACTGTCGGAACCATCGCCATAGTAGTCGGAAAGGACGACAAATGGCTGCCAGATGGATGGCTCCCGAGAGCTCGCGGCGGGACCAAGGATAGAGCCATCGGTGGGGACCGGACGCCAACCAAGGACGCGGAGGCCGAGTTGGTTTGCGATAACGGTGAAGATGGCCTTTTGCTTAGCCTGCTCGTCTGGGTCGTTTGGTTTTAGGAAGATATTGCCGACGGCATACTTGCCGGGCTCTGGGAGGAGACAGCCAAGTTCACGCTCTGCCTCGCGCTTGAAGAAAGGGTGGGGGATGCCAGTCATGACACCAGCGCCGTCACCATCTCTGCTGTCTGCACCTGTAGCACCTCGGTGGGCCATTGCACAGAGCAGGTGACGGGCATCGGAAACAATTTTGTGGGACGGCCTGCCCTTGATGTGGCATATGAAACCCACACCGCAGGAGTCTTTCTCGCATTCGGGGGTATAGAGACCCTGCTGAGCCGGGAGAGATGCGGCCCAGGAGTGTGGATCGCGAGCGACGCCGTCGTGTGCGTCGATAATGACGGGGGGGTCGCTGGGAGTGATGGGGGCATCGTGGAGGGTGGTGTTGGGGATAGTGGGAAGAGTGTCGCGGGGGATAGTCCGGGCGGGGAGCATCGGTCGGTTGGGTGAGGAAAGTGGGAGACGGACGATCGAGCGAATACGAGGCCGGCTGTTTTAAATACTTAAACCCAAAATTTAATGTTCTGCGACTGGCGGCTTTGTTCTTTGTTTGCGGGGGCGGCGAGGGGGATAAACCGAATTCATCCGAAGATCGGCTACATTTCTCTTTTCGGACTTTGTCGGAATCATCCACGACGGCCGGCCACCGGCAATCCCGGCAATCCTGATTTCGGTAATTCAATCTTAAACAAACAATCTTAAACACAGATACTTACTCTCCATCTAATGAGGCTGCCAATCAACCCCTTGACATCTCCTCGTCTCCTATCTATCGCTAAGCCCAACTCATCATCAATAATACACGCCCGGCAGTCCCACAACGCTGCTGCCCAGCCCTCCTCTGTGACTCATCATCCCTTTGTGTGGCATAATGCGACGTCCGACGACCAGCGCAGAATCTCTGAAGATTTGTCGTATTTTCCTCGCCTTCTTTCCGGCGACCAGCAGCGCACTTTGCTCAGCGCCGCCCTGGGTCGCTTGGACGACGTCGGCTCATCACACGCTAGCCGAAGAAAGAGGATACGCCGCCTCCTTAGGTCTACCGACACCTCGCTTAGCCAGAACGGTCCCGGCACCTTTCTTCCAGACGAATACTATGATTTTGAACAAGTACGCTGTCATCCTTATCGCCTCTCCCTGCCTCCACCGTCCCCCCACTACTTCCCATCTCATTTGAGCCCCAGGCGCATTTTGACCAAGTCATCATCAAATTTCGAGAGACCCGCGTCGCACACGAGCAGTGGCCCGACCAAGAAAATGTCCTCCCCATCCTCACTCAAATCACCTCCTTGCTCCCACCAGTACCCCTCCAGACGCACATATTACACCTGGCCACAGACGGCTACATCCTCCCTCACGTCGATAATGTGGATGCCAGCGGTTCCTTCATCCTTGGTGTCAGTCTAGGGGCGCCCAGGATCCTCCGCCTAGAAAATTTACATCCAGATCCCTCCCAAGATGCCACCCACACAATAGTGTGCGACCTATTACTCGAGCCAGGCAGCGTTTACATCCAAAAGTGAGCCCTCCTTGTCCATCCCCCGCTCACATAGCACACCGATTTTCTGCAACATGAGCCATCGAGATTGCCCTCATGGTATTCTTTCAATTTCTACAGTTTTATTCCCACCGTTCCTGATTCTCGTTTTGCTATGGAGGCCCGCCCATGGCGTGGGACAGTTTTTGATCTGAATACGTACTTGCACCACACTGTGGCCTTGATGCGAATTCAATCCTCACCCGCGACACTGAACGTGAGGGACACAACAGATCAGTCACTGAAATCTCTCACACTCGTAGGGATTACTCACGATACAACATGAAGCACTCGATCCTCCTAGAAGGATCCATCGGGGGTGTGTTCGTCCCTCGTGGCCAACGGCTCAGCATTATGATGCGGGTACGCTTGCCGTTCTATTCTTGTATAACTGGTCTATCTGAACTGTGGGCATTACAGGATATGCCTAGCATGGAGAAGTCCTCGCCACACTAGGTCGCCTTTCCCAGTAGTGTTGTGGTTGTGGTGCTCTGGAATTAGATCACAGCTAGCAACCAGAATGCACCAAGGAGTGACACACAAGTGCTCTTACCGATAAGGGGCTATATACCTTCCATTGTCCTCGACACCAGTATTAATGTCAATATACTTTAACATACAACGCCCCATTATAATCCTTACGTATGAATAGGACTTTCCTCTACATTGATTATGAATTTGTGGAATACTAAGGCGGCACGATCATATCGAAGGTGTCTAGTAGTGGGGTGGGTGGGACGAGAGTGATCTCATCCTCAGAGTGCCTTCGTAGACACAGAATCGGGACGTTCGCCAGGTCCCGTACAGAGAGAAAACCAATATTGCATTGTTTCTGAAGGATGAAATCGGCGGACAGGTAACCTGGTCAACCGACGTGAACTACGTCGCCAAGAATCATTACTGGTGAATCAGGAATTTTCCCTGGGGTCATACAAGGACCAAGCTGTTTATCGCAGGTTTTTAATTTGCCCAATTCATACCTTTCGCCTCCGCCAACACCCGAGATCCATTAAAACAGGATAATACCATAACTAATACGCACTATCAACTTATCTGAAGCCGAAAACTGACGATCGCCCTCCTTATTTCTCGCATACGTCCCTCACGCTGCACACCGGCACGGCCGCGCAGCGTGTATCCAGTTATCGAATTACATCCAACGACCCCCATTCCTAGCCTCCGTCTTCAGGGCGCACCCGGTGATTAGGGCGTAGTATTGTGTACCAACCGGACATTTCGACTCCGCACCTCGCCTTTATCACGGAGATGCATCCGCCTGTACGGTCCCGTCTCGACTTCGTGTGGGTGAGCGGGTCCTCGCATGACCCTGCGACGAGCCCTTGATCATGCCTTCGGAATGTCAAGGATACACCAGAACTCGCTGGTTTTGGTCACATCTGTACCCCCGTTCTCTCACCGCTTCCACTTCCTTTCGCCTTCGATGTCCCCACCCGACCTTTCTCCGCCAGAACCTCAGTCGAGCCTATCGAAAACTTGATGAATTGACGGAACTTCTACGACGCAGCCCCAAGCCCCAAAGCCTACACGAGCCCCGGATATTCCGATCTGCTTGAACAGTGAGAGCTTACTTCCAGTCTAGATATTGTTTCCTTGCACCAAATACAACGCAGAGGGCACCTCTGATGGTTTATTGGATATATGGCGAAGACTTAACAGGCAAACGTGACAACCGTTTTCGGTGACCCCATTTCGGAGAGACTTCAACGAGCCTAAAAATTTCCAGCAAACTACATCCCGCACCCCGTTCATTTTGTCCCTGCACATGCAGTCTTCGGTGGTGAACCACCGACTTTCGTCCCAAATCCAATCCAGCCTACCGGGCGCAAACGTGCCGATTTTCCCCCATGATATCCAGCCTTGACGGCCGACTTGGCCCGCTTTCTTGCTACCCAATCCTTGAGCTTTCCGGGGACCTCCTTGGTCATCAACGAGCCTGAGTCGTCAAGCCTGAAACTGAATGACTGCGTACCCTATTTCGGGTGATATATCGCAGGTGGGATTGATGCCCTCTCAAGAACCAAATACCCCCAAGTCAGCAGGCTTTACGGGCGGACCCCACGCCACCAGGTCATAGACGACTCGTCTCCCATGTCATAGCTCCCGAATTATTTGTGACTATGCATCTCACTTCAGTTGGGTCCCTCATTTCCACCCGCGCCCCACTCGTGCCGCGCCGCAAGGCCACCTGTTTAATAACCACCGTTTCGCTCTCACAGACCACACCATAGCCTCACCCAACTCCCGTCCATGCTTCTGCCGCCCCTTTCAGGACGTGCAGGTTTCGAACGCGAAAACGCCCAGTCGAAAATAGTCGAGTTCTACGCTCAGCGCGTCCTTGCCAAGGAAATTGTCGAAGAAACCCAGAAGGTGCTTAATGTGCAACAAGAGCAGGTTGGTAGGGAGATTTCCCTGCGAGCGCAGTCACTCTCAATATGCGGGAGGCTACCGCTCGATGTCTTGGGTCTAATTGCAACAGCATTAGTCGATATTGATTCTCGTGGCATATGGTCCTTTAGGAGTGTGTGTAGGTCATGGGATGAAGCTGCCGTCTGCACGCCGAGGGCGTGGTCGAAAGTAGTCCTCGAGAAACCGCGAGCAATCGAGCAGACCAAAGCATGGGTGCACCGAGCAAAGACAGTCCCGATCAACCTCGCTGTGACTCACCCCGAGGCTATGCATCCAGGCCTGCAGAGCGTATTGGTGGGCCGCAGGATTCTCAAGCTTCACACCCCTGCCGGACTCTTGAAGACTGATACCTACAGTGGCGTCGAATTCGGTGGGCTTGATACGCTCTCGATGCATTCTTACGATTATGATGAAGCCGGCCCTCTACTCGACCGGCTCCTCTCATTCCCCACTCCGCCCTCCGGTCTGCGGCACTTAATTCTCCGTAGAATGGTCGCCAACCCAAACTCGACGGCTTTACCCCATCTGAGGTCCCTCCACCTTACACTCTCCACGCTGTGGGTCGCCGACTTCGCGATTCTGGTCCAGACACTGTCCGGCACTTTGCAGGAACTGCATTTGCAGCAATGCAATATCCTCCCAGGACGGCGTGGGTGGGGGAACACGTCCGTGCAAGCGAGCCCCATGACCCTTCCTCACCTCCACGACCTTGCCATCATCACGGGCAGCGATCAAACTGAAGTGTGGGGACACCGATACCACCAGCACGAAGACCTTTTGAGCTTGATCGTGTCGCCGAAGCTTAAGTGGGTAACGTGCTCCGCAAACCTCTTGGACGTGGCGCGTGACAAGTTCGAGGGGACTGTGGAGGGGGTTGGGGTGGGGCTGATCCATGGGGGATATGATGGAAGGAAAACACTTGAAAGGGCTTATGGTTGGAAGAACTTGCAAAAACTGCAAATGATTGGCCCAGTGAAGAAGCTGAAGGGTGTTCTGGCCACCCTCGAGGAGGCGAGATTAACACTGCGGACGGAGATCAAAGAGCTCGTGTTTCTTGTAGAAATACCGGAAGGGTCTAGGGAGGAAGGTGGTTTAGCATCTCTGGAAAACCTGGTGGAAAGGTTCGCGGAGTACTTGAGGGATTCGGGTCGACCAGAAGTAGTGTGCACTGTAGAACGACGCTCAGTGGATGGGTACGGAGTTCCGTGGAGTGGGTGAGGTTTCCTCGCGGTTGGTTTGCATCAGGCTCACACGCCTCGTAGTGGGGAGTGCCTAATCAATTCGCGATTGTTCTTGGGGTGCTGATAATCCAATATGTAGTGTAAAGGGTTAATGGTGGATAATCCTGATCTTGTGCACGCATCGCTGTGGCTGAAAGCCAATAGTTTGGATATAAGACTCTTGCGACGAGGCTTCATAATCGGTGAAGGTCAAGCTGTTGTCTTAGAAGACGAGAGACTTCATCGTTTGCATTCGCTTTGGGTCATTTGCTGTCAAAAAGTTAGCCTCTTGGATTGCAACCACGACCCGCGATGTCGGGTGAGAATAGCAAAAAGCGCAAGGCATCCCCTGTACAAGTAGGCGCTCCAGGAATACCTGTGAAACGCGCGAGAATCGAGTCGCCTCCACCTCCAGTGGTGCTTGACGAATTCGAGACCGAGGCAAAGCGCGAAGTCGACGCGAGTGCCGGTCTCACAGGCTCTCTAATCACTGCTGGTCAAAAGCTATCACTCAGTCACCAAGTGTGCAATAATGACCTTCCTTTCTCCGTCCTAGTTCTCAACGTTTTTAGGTCCGGCATCAAGTCGCAGTTCCCAAAAACTACAACTACACCCCCATATCGTCCTATGTTCCAGCATCTCCTCCTGCTAGATCATACCCATTCACTCTTGATCCCTTTCAGCAAGTCTCTATCTACGCCATCGAACGCAATGAGAGCATACTGGTGTCTGCCCATACCAGTGCTGGAAAGACGGTGGTAGCCGAATACGCTATCGCTCAATGTCTAAGGGATAAACAACGAGTGATATATACCAGTCCAATCAAGGTGAGGAGCTAAAGAAATCAAGTCCTGACTTCTGACTCCTTGTCAGGCGCTCAGCAATCAGAAATATCGAGAGCTCCTTGCAGACTTTGGGGACGTAGGACTGATGACTGGTGATGTTACTATCAATCCAACTGCGTCATGCTTGGTCATGACCACGGAGGTACGTTCTCGTCCTGGCTAGGAACCATTGCGCGTCTGATAGGTCCCAAAGATTCTACGCTCGATGCTTTATCGTGGCTCGGAGATTGTACGAGAAGTGGCGTGGGTCATCTTCGACGAGATACATTATATGCGCGATAAAGGTTGGGCACTATTTTACCTGCCCCTAGCAGTGTACTCACGATTATGTGTAGAGCGAGGAGTGGTGTGGGAAGAGACGATTATTCTGCTTCCTCACACGGTCCGCTACGTCTTCCTATCAGCCACTATCCCAAATGCGAAGGAGTTTGCCGAATGGGTTTGCAAGACCCACGAACAACCATGCCACGTCGTATACACCAATTTCCGCCCCACTCCATTACAACACTACCTCTTTCCCGTCGGCGGAGAAGGCATCTACCTCGTCGTGAATGAAAAAAGCGAGTTTCGCGAAGACAACTTCCAAAAAGCAATGGGATTACTGG
>Ga0307513_10003171_pt1 | contig 22454 bp, 28 predicted proteins | sample 15_EM_MG_FD_202174 | JGI IMG/M metagenome (GOLD analysis project Ga0307513, IMG submission 202174) | Populus trichocarpa ectomycorrhiza microbial communities from riparian zone in the Pacific Northwest, United States - 15_EM | ecosystem: Host-associated > Plants > Roots > Unclassified | place... | reverse complement strand
AAGCTATCCCATGTGGGTAGTACTTTGGCAACTATTGTGTGTAACCTCACTCATCTCATCTGTTAGGATTGATATCGCCTCATATGAGTAGTATTTTTACTACTTACTTGTTTCTCCTTCAAGCAGTACTACACACTGGTGTTTATCTATAAATGTTCGTTTTGTTCGGATTGATCTCATCCCCTTACAGTAGTTGTTTTAAAACTCGCTTATACACAATCCTATTGGCTCAATCGAGTAGTGATTGAGTATGATTATCTTGTTCATCTGTTGTGATTCTATCCTATTCACCTAATATTTCACCACAGTCTTGTACCAACACCCAGAAGTTCAATTCAGCAGTGTTTAACTATAATCACCTGGTTTTTCAATCTTGAGATTGGCTTGTCAGTGAAATATTTTTACCACCCTTTCATAACTCCTCTGTGCACCATGACATAGTAGGCCTTCTACTCTGACCAGCCACTATTGTAATCAGCTTCATATTGACAGCTAATACCACTGTAGGTAAACCTCTTCCTATCTCTACGGCTGGCTATATTATTCTCACAAGTTAGTTTCTTTCCAATTCGATAATATAGCATCTAAGCGGATAGCACTTACCAGACACTGCCTGCATGTTAAGAGTTAAAATCCTCTGACATTACCATCATATTCCTAGACCACCAGCTGCCAATGACTGTGCCCATATTTTCTTAACTCCTCTGTCTGAACAGGTACTCAGATTTCAATTAACTTCTATTCTCAATTTACCTTGATCTCAACAGGAACCATACTTCTTCAGCTCTACCTTATCTCCTTCCACTGTGGCAAGGAGACCTGATACTTGTATTACTATTAGATATCCCTTATAACAAAATAGGGTATTACTGTACCTTCATGAATTTCCCTTAATGCTACCATTCCTTCTCCCATTACTACTTGTGTACCTGGTGCTTTTATCAGGGTTAAAATGTTAATGGTATGAAGGTTAAAGATAAACATACTTGTAATATTGTGTCTCAGTACCACGACATTGCCTCCACCTACTACTCTGTATCTAACCTGTTTCTTCTTATTAGAACCTCTGCTTGATAACCAGAGTATCAATAACCAACTTACCTGCTCCTCAATATGTCACTATCCCTCTCCCTAGACCATCTGCCTCTGCATATACAATCCCTTTAAATCCGCTTATATATTACCAAAAATAAGTGAGGCTGATATTGTACCTTGCATACTGTCAACTAAACACACCTTTTCAGATATTCCTGGCCTGCAGCCTGATTGGCGTGGAGTTCTCTACTGTATCTGGGTAGTAAGTGATTTGTTTTATAGAATTCAAAATGGTTAGTTTCCCAAGGAAGTCCAAGGTTTAATACTAACCAGGCATGCATAATATGTTTTGCGTAAAACACCTCAGGGATCATAATCAAACTCACAAACAGGTTTCTCACATCTGCCGCCTCCACATGAACTGAGAGGTATTGAGGGGATATCTGACTGAGATGCAAGGACTGTCAGTTGAGTGCAAGCGGACTCAAGGATAATATCAATATAGGGGATCCCAAATGTATGAGCATGGTTGACAATAAGAGGTGACAAGTGTAGTGAAGTATGTGCAAAGAGGCATCGTTGTGGGGGAGAAACAGGAGAGAGCAAACTTTTAACAGTTGAGAGTGAAAAGATTTTCGCATTTTCCTTGGCCTCTTGGCATTTTGAGCCTCATCCCAAGTGGTGATCACATATACACTGTATGGTATACACCATCACAGAACCGGAATCCAGACATGAGTGATATTTCATGATCCGTACGTTTTAGATCGATCAGATATAACATTGAGATAAAACTGCCCAGTACATATATAGACAAGAGGTGAGGGATTAAGGTTTACCAGGAGTTGGAACGTTTAAGTGTCACACTATGATAGTTAGGAAACAGACGGTGGTGTCAGGACTGCGCAGGATCGCAGTGGATGGGTGAAATGGTATAGGAGGATGAAACGAAAGGGATGGAAGAAGGGAGTAGAAGTTTCGGGAAACCTGTTTGGACTTAGATGGTGAGAGACGAGTGGAGAGTGTTGTGGAAGATGGATTCTTTTCTGTATGGTCAAGATTGTGTATATATAGGACAAGTCTGGAGACGTAGGAAGAACAAGAATCTCAAGGTACTCTCACCTCATCATAGCCCAATATTAATTTGAACTTCTACCTCCGAGATGAAAGTGAAAAAGAAGGATGACTTAGGGAAGGAAATTGGAGAGGAATTTGGCAAGTGCCGGAAGCGTGACGAGAAGAAGATTTTCCGTTGATGTGGATATATTCATCCGATGCCTATTTTTCACCATGAGAATCCACGAAAATTTTACTCGGTATTAGAAAATTCGTAGATATAATGAAAGTTATACAACTCTTAAAGATCACAAAGGGATAGAGAAATATTTGTCTAAGTAGAAAGGAATTGGTTGTCATGTACTTTTTGTATGAGCTCAATACAAAAATCCATGTCCCTTTCACACAGGCTGATGCAATCATAAACAATTTGATTTCTTGTACTTCTACTTCTAGAGGTTTGAATAAATTGTGATTCTCTAGCCGGAAGAGAGACTTCAAGTATTTCCATGAACACAGTGTTGGGATTTGTCGGTTTGGAAATGTCAAATTTGGCCCTAAAACCCATTTCGGACGAGTCATTTTGCCCCTCCCCCGTACTTTACTATTCTTTTCCTGTTCTCTGGTGTCTTGCGTCAACCACTCTTGTTCGTATCAATAACAGCTTTCGTGCTGTCAGGTAACCAAGGATTGGATACACTGTGCCCGGCCGCCTATTTGTTGTTTAAAAATCTCGGCAGCTAGCCCGTGTAGATCAAAGGGTATCAGGGATGTAGGGTTAATAGCATGGGTGTACTTTCAAATTCCTCTTCTCGAGACTCTGAAGTAAGGAAATACAGGCTTTGTATCCTAATAAAACTGCGGAATGAGACCGATGGTTCTCATTGGTCAGAAAACCTCCCCTCAGCGTACCTTATACATTCAGCAAACCTACATGACTGGTACCAACATGACCTTCATCGCGCGACCACATTCAATTTGTGAGTTCCATCAGATAGTACTGACAAGTACTTGCAAGAGACAAGGGACAAAATACCAATCCAAAGTCCCTAGGCTCTTATTAGTCTGCCCAGAACCGGAGCTATTGATAACGCTGAATTAACAACTATCCTCGTTTGAGTCCATATTAATTTCTCCCACTAATGATTCCTGCCCTTCCTGTGTTAAGACCTGTACCTAATTGATGTCCCCCCCCATCAATCCACCGGAACTATACCGCGGACAGCTACCACTGGCTGCCATCATGTTCGGTGCTGCCAAATGGGAACCTCGCATAATCTAGATGGCCGTGGGATCGTGGCACTCGCTGAAAATCCAGGCTTGGTCTGTATCTGCTCCGCTGACGAGCTTTGCAATTGCGAAGTGGGTTGCCGTCACTACCCTTAAGAGGTATATCCAAGCGACAAGGTGTGTTTTCGGATCCCAACGGGATTCTAAGTGCGGCTATGCCTCCCTGAGGGTCACTGGGTTGTACGAAACTGGTTGTCATCGAATCCATCCTGGTTCTCATGTCCTCATGGGTGTTTGGGTATCCATTGGAAAGTTGACCCTCACCCCGGGTCATGGCGCAAAGACTCATACAATGATCTCCAAATGGGCATTCGTAATCGCCGGAGGCAACAGTATCGGGAAGACATGGGACTGGTAAAACCTGTTGGCCAGTTGCAGATTGTAAAGGTTCATTTATGGGATCAGGATGAGGATGATGTTGGCACATTCTGGCATCAATAGAGCGAAACGCGGAGATGCTGTTAAGATTGTGGCTCCCCGTGCCTGAGTCGCGAGATACAAGAATGTCGTTCTTAGGGCGGGCTGACGGAGGCTGAGACAGGTATCTCTCCCTGTCAGAGCATGAAGACACTTGCTCATAAACCCTCGCATCCATGTGATTCCACATCCTCGATTCTTCCAACACAGCCAGTCCAGCAATTGCCCTCTCATTTCGCGACCCACCCCCCATCATACAAATACTGCTGGGGTCGGATATACCTTGGCCCAGGAAAAGTTCATTGACAAGGAAGCTTTGGTTCTGAGTCGAGATCATTTCTTCTGTATCGTCTCCATAGGTACCATCACTCAGGCTATGTGGGCAGTCTCAAGTCCATCATTTGATATCGAGGTGAAGGGAGAAGCATATAAGTGTGGAAGCGTTTCTGCTCCAACGCCCAAGCGTCCAGGAACAACACTACCCCCTTGGCCATCCTCTGATGTTTTGCGCTTCCTAGAACCCATCTGATTACTCTCAACTAAACACAACTCCTCACCTATTCTTGACCTGCGTTATTGGCATGGAGTTCTCTACGGTGTCGGGGTCGTAAGTCCTTGGTTTTATAGAATTCAAAAATTGTGGGTTTCCTGTGAAAGCCAAGGGTTTAACACTAACCAGGCATGCATAACATGTTTTGTATAAAACAGCTCAGGGATCATGATCAAAATCACGAACAGGTTTCTCACATCTGCCGCATTATTATCAAGTAAGAGGCATTGACAGGACATCTGACTCGGATGCCAGGACTGTCAGTTGAGTGCAAGTAGACTGAAGGCGAATATCAACATAGGGGAACCCGAATGTGTGACTGTTGTTGGCGATAGGATGTGATGGGTGGTGTGCAGTAGGTGCAAAGCAGGATGCTTGTGGAGAGAGAGAAACAGGAGAGAGCAAAAATTTAAGAGTCGAAAGTGAAAAGATTTTCGCATTTTTGCTTGGCATCTTGGCATTTTGAGCCTCATCATGTGGGGTGATCACAAATACTCTGTACAGTACACACGATCACAGCTCAGGCTATCAGATCAGCTGATTGCGCGCATTTTAGATCAGATCAGATAGCACTTTGAGATAAAACTGCGCAGTACATATATAGATAGATAGATAGATTATATATTATAATACGGATGACCCTAAAACCTGACAAATTCATAAAGCACGGTATCCATATTCGGATGCCTGACGGTAATAAGTTGGCTTACAATATTCAGGGGGTTTCAAATCCATGGCATCTTGGCTGGGATTCTTTTATGGCATTTGCATGGATGAATGAATGGAATTGTCGAGTGTGATATATACCGGTATACTGGTATTGGTATGATATGGGGGAAATAATTCTGGGGGATATTTTATTGTTATTATAGCTAGGTCCCGCTTCCTCACTATGCACGTAACTATTTATTATACATATTATAATACCGATATTGCGGGGGAGAGGGGGGATCACATTGAAAATCGGAAACAAGAGAAGGTGTGTGTGTGTGTGTGTGTGACAATTAAATTGTGTTTTTATTATTTGATCGGATGATCGTGATCTTGGTTAGGAAATACCGTACTCGTTACTCGAGTCGTATAACATTGGGCTAACCTGCGATTCTGGTTTTTATGCCCTTTATTTCTTTGTTGTTATCATAATATTATCATCATTCATGTTTGTTACTGTGATTTCGTATAAGTTAATACTCTTTCTTAGTGTCTGCCGTAACTGACGGATATTGTGTTCCGTCCCTCCCAGTTAACTTACTATCATAACTTACTGTCGCCCGTCTGCGGAACAACTTTTTAACGGAGAATTTAGGTAGTCACCCCTGCCGATTTTTAGTTGACCCCCCGACGAGTATCATACAATAGTTCCCCGTCCCGTCCTGAGAGTGGGAAAGCCTTGAGGGGCGGTACTGTACTCTACTCCACTGAGTATATACAGGGTCCAGTAAGAAGTGATTGAACAGTTATTTAAGTTTAGCCAGCCAATATATCCCTATCCGTTCAGGTTAACTGTTCCCTGCCCCAGTATATAATATTATATATGTAGGTAGAATCCCTTTTTTCCTTTTTCTTCTCCCCGCCCAAGGGATTATTGGGGAGGAGAAATACTATATCTATCCATTAGGACTGCCATACCTGCCCGCACAGTACTCAAGAAATGCAGTGTAATAGTGCAGTGCAGTGTCGTGTAATGTGATCGCGGCCAGTTTGGTTCCTGACGAGCCCACCTTGGGGCAGAAGGAAGGAAGGAAGGAAGGCACAAAAGATGAATAAGAAGGAACCGGGAAGCCACAATAGGAATGGAAAAATCGGATTTTGGAGATATTCTAATAGTTTCGATGCGGTTTCGTTTCCAATATGGGGGATTTTTTTTCTTTTCTTTTCTTTTCCTTTCTTTTCATGTCCCGTTTTGTCTTATTTTTTATATATATACCGGTATTCCATTCTTTTCGGTGCTTGGAGGTTTTTTTTTTTTTTTGACTGGGATTCCCCGCATTTTTTTTTCTTTCCTTTCTCCCCTTTGTTTCAACCAAGCCTCTTCGGCTTTTTCTGGTTTTTGAGTTTCGGCTCTTCTGCTGCCGGTAGTCATGGAGATCTTGTGATGGGAATTGGAATTTGTGGGGTTTCTTTGGTACAATATATCATACTACCGTTGGTGTGTTTAGGTTGGGGATAGTACACTAAGGTACCGTGGCATGTATAGCTGGCGGGTAGGGAATGGTTGGTATGTTTTTAGTTGCCAGTAGAGCCGTCGTGCTGTAGTAAATACGGTAGCGGAGTCAGTCCAATTACCATACGGTAGTCAGAGCTGTAGTTATCATCATTAGTAACTACGATCCGGTGCAATAGAAACCATCCAGTAGGGAAGCTTTACATAATCCCTCGAGCCTGTCCTCCTGTAAAGTACTGCACGGTATCATATACGGAAAGGGTCCTCGGCCAATGAAGCACGGCACGGGTACAGTACCGTATGCGCCATAACATACCTCCATCGATACCGTACCCTACCAAAAGGAATTAATTTCTTCCGCCATTCCTTTCCTCTTGAACCTCAACCAACCCACTAAACCCGTTCCTGAAAGGAGAAAGAAGGGAAAAAAGAAAAGGAATCCCCCCCAAAAGGCCTCTGAAAAATCAAGCGGAAAAAAGGAAAAAAGGAAAAAAGAAGGAAAGAAAAAGAGGGTGGGGTTCAAAAAGGTGGTTCCTGCTCTTTCCTCTCGGTGTCGGCTGCATGTTCAGGGATTTAGAAGGAAAAAGAAAAGAAACCCCCATTCATTCAAGTCCCATCATTCACTCGTTCGTTCATCGATGCAACCACAAAAAATAAAAAAAGAATTGAAAAAAAAAGAAGAGCTTGGGTTATTTGTCCTTCCACTCTTTAAGGGAGGGGAGGGAAGAGCGTGGGATTCGGGACGTCGTCTGGGGACGATGCTTTTCTGTAAATCTATCCTGTCAGATAGCTAGGTTTGAGAAGAGGTCTGGTATGTTGGTAAATGGTACTCGAGTATGTGCAGTACTAACTAGTAAGTAGCCCAGTCCTGGTAAGTGAGTAAAAGAGGGAAAAAGGTGCCAATTGGACTCAATTGGGCTCAATTTCACGAAAGCGGACCTCCACGACCCTGCCTTGGTTGCCGGTACAATACATTGCAACTTCACAACAGTATGGGGGATGGTGCATTTCAAGAGGAAAGAAAAAAAGAAAAAAGAGACAAGTACTTGAGTACGGTAAGGTAAGGTCGGGGGGTAGGAGGAGAAGGAGGAGGAGGCGGAGGAGGCGGAGGAGGAGGAGGAGGAGGAGGGAGCTTTCTCCTTTTCCTTCCCCCCCCAACTCCCCCCCCTTATCTTCATCAACAGGGGGGGAGGGGGGTGCCCCCTCGTGATCGCGCGATTTTGTATGAGTAACCGATTTGTTCAAGTTAGACTTCCTTCCTCGATGAGAAGGGAATAGAAGGGAAAAGGAATGAAATAAATGGTTTTGGTCCTTGTGAGGCTGTTACAGTTCCTCTGGTACTGCATGATACTTCTTCGGGGATTTTTTCTTTTTTTCTTGCAGTTTCCCAGATACAGTGCAAGTACTAAACCCGCCCCCAGCCTCCGAAAACAAGAGGAGAGGAGGAACAAGAAGGAGAGTGAGAAGGGAAGGAAGAGAAGAAAGAGATATCAAGCACACACACCCCCACACTCCATATCATACATAAAACCCGCGGCTGCGGATCTTGATAACATAATTTGAGTGGTGTTTTAGCGGATAATCGTTGATACCGTTTTTCTTCCTCTCCGTCTTGCATCTTGCATTCTTGCTCACTTTCCTCTCACTGTTGCTTCCTCCTGTTTATACACTCGACTACATACAGGTGCAAGCCGATACTACACGAAACTCTCCAAATAGTCTTCTTTATTATTTATTCGCGAGTTCACAGCGGTGTAAACCGTTCGTTGTGCGAAAATAGTGCCTAAAAATCAAAGCAAAGCAAAGCAAGAGTGAGGGAAAAAAAAGAGAGAGAGAGAGAGAGGTTGTTCCAATTCAACCAAGCGCTTTCCAAATCCGTATTTAATTGAAAGAGGGAGGGCTGATCTTTTCTTTTTTTTCCTTCTTTTTTCCCTTTTTTTTTTTCTGGTCTGAAAGAAGGGGATTTTTCTTCCTGTCCAACCGACCTATCTACGAACCGCGCGAGCAAGCACCCTCCCCTTCCCTTTCTCCGCATCGATTTTTTTTATAATTTTTTTCTTCCTTATACCCTGCCCACTAGGTTTTGCGGGCGCACTAGCCTTTTTTTTCCCACTCTTTTCCATCTCTTCGAACTATCTTTTTGGCACTCCCTGTTCCATCGCTTGTTCAGAGAAGGAAGACTGAAGGGCAGAAAGAAAGAGAGAAGGAGGGAAGAAGAGAAGCAGAGAAAGAAAGGGCTGAGAAGGAAGGAGCAATCAGTATAGGGAGCAAGCACTACTCAACTCCGGTTGCGGGGTTTGGATAATATTGTACGGTACGCACACAGACAGAGAGAGGAAGCGCAAAAGATAAGCGGAGGAAAGAAGGGGAGAACGGGGGAAAAAAGTATCAAATCAGGAGTTATCTACCTACCCGCTAAACAGTACCATAGAAGGAAGAGAAGAGGGTAATGGCGGCTACAAAGGTACGGACTGACCGAGAGCTTATCTTTTCATCCCCATTTTATTTCCTCTCTCCAGAGATCTGTAGGAACTAGGGACTGCCGGGAGGGAGGCAGGGGGGAGCGGAGGGGGGAAGGGGAAAAACGGAAGGAAAAAAAAGGGATAGAGGATAACGAAGGGTTCTAATTAACAAATTAGGACACACTCTCTCCACGTTACCATCCACCATCGACACCGAACCGACCTCCGGCATTACACATCAAGGACGTTCCCGTAAAGACTCCTCCTCCGTCGTCGTCGTCGTCATCATCGTCGCACCATCGGCCGCCGTTAGGGTCATCGGGGTCTAGCCATAGGATTACTAGGAGGAAGAGCATGTCTTCAACGTCCGGAGCAAATATCGCAGCGGTCGTACAAGCTGTAAAAGATGGGAGCGAGACACCATTTGCTCTCCCGGTTCCGGCTGGTGGGATGGGGAGGAGCCCGGGTAGTGCGAAGGTATTGAATGGCGGTGTCGGTATCGGTGGGATGGAAGGGTATCCGAGCCCCCCGAGTAGTCTGCCTACTGTTGGTCCACTGAACGGGGGTGTTGGAGGTATCGGAGGAGCTGTTTCGGGGATTGCCTTTGCGAGGAAAGTTGGTAGCCTTGTTGGCACTGGTGACTGCGCAATTGCAGAGGGCCATGCCTCTGACGTTGGTCGGCCGGCACGAAGTAGGAGGGCAAGCGAGGGGGCTCATGTTCATCTAGGGGAATCCGGTGATGGTGCTGGGGGAAGGGTTACTAGGGCAAGAAGTGGGAGTGAGCTCAAGTGTGATAAGTGTGGGAAGGGGTATAAGCATAGTTCTTGTCTGACCAAACATTTGTTTGTCTCCCCCTCTGTGTCCTTCTTAACTGGTTTCGCAAGAACAAGAGCTACAGTTCACTGCTCTTACCCCACACTTTGATTGGACATCTCTTCCCAAACTTTATCTCTCAATTTCCTATCTCGCTTCGCAGCCCCGGCCGAAACAGGCAGAACATATATATCCAACTCAATGTCTTTCGTACCCCCGTACCCTTCAAGGGCAGTCGGGAGCCGTATTTTTGGCCTGGGTATTGACATTGTGGCCGTAATATAGATGGGAGCACACGCCCGAATGGTCCTACACGTCCAAGCTTCTCATTTCTAAGCACCAGCAAGTACAACTCCTCGAAGCAGCTTCAATATTAGTTTCAATGAACCCAACAACAACCCCTCCGGCTTCATCATCGGGTGCATCAAATAACGAGAGTAATTCCTCAACAAATGACAGTTCATCTAGCTCAGACGATACTACACCTCCACCATCAGTGTTCTCGGGTTCAGATGCAACAAGCCCATTACCTACGCCCAGAGGAATCCGTAATGGAGCAGGCAAACCGGGAAAGAGATATTCATCAGGGTCATATTCACGGTCTTACCAAGCTCCAGGCGGGAGTGGAGCCTTGGCAGGAAGCGCACCCAATTCAACAGCATTCCCTAGCCACTTTTCACATCACCGACCTTCAAGACCACGTGCGGGGAGCTCCGTTGGTAGCATTAGAGGATCACACATGACTTCTCCGGCTATTAAGCCAACAACTATAACTCCGGAGGATGAAGCGCTTGCTGCGGCTATCGAGTTACTGAGCTGTTCGTTTAACACTCCCGTTATGGGACCTACTGTGCCGTTAGGGAGTGTCCCGAGAGGAATCGCTGGACTGAGCTCTCCACCCGTTTCCGGCAGGCCGGGTTTCTTGGGACCTCCATTGAACGATGTCGTGGAGATGAAAAGGGAAGAGGGGGAAGAGGGGGACGATGTACGGATGGAAGATCTAGAGGAGCGAAGGAATATGATGATGGAAGATGGTGATGAAGACGAGGAAGGGGATGAGGAGGAGGGGGATGAGGACGAGGATGAGGACGAGGACGAGGACAGGGAAGAGGTATGGAAAAGGCGAGGGAGAAGTGAAGAGGAAGAGGACGGTGTCTTTGGCCAAATGGAGGAATAGACGGGGGAAATTTTCTGGGTGGTTGGCGGGGGGAGGGGTACACGCGCGGCGGGGTTGGGAGGCTTCTTATCACGTCACCGAATAAGATACGACAATCAAAGAGCACCAGGAGAAAAGAGATATGTTACCTCGATGACGGAGGGAAAAGGAGAAAAGAAACACGTCGCAAATGTACACGCCCACATCAATCATATTCGCTTTTTATACATACGTTTATTTATTTTCCTACCACGGTGTTTTTGGAGCATTTGGAGAACTGGAAAGGGAATCCTGAGAGAAGCGCGGAAGAAGCAACGGATGTGATCCTGCGGGTGAACCACAGAACGGAGGAGCAGGGTTGAGGAGTTGCCGAAAAAAGGAAAAAAAATGGATGGCATGAACCGACTTTCCTTGATGTGATATCACGGACCAAAAAAAGCCATTCCCGAAGTGCTTTTTGTATTTTTTTGTTTTGATTTATGGCGGTACCAGTAGTTGTTTCCCTCTCTTTGCCTTTCAAGAAATGGGTGGTGGTGGTGGTGGTGGTGGTGGTGGTGGTTCTTGTGTTTCCTTTTTTTGGGTCGTTGACGCATGCGTTGGCAGTGGAGGGTTGGCTAGTTTTTGTTTTCTTTTTCTCTTTTTTTAATGCCGGTGCTCTCGTTTGGTGTGCCCCTCCAAACCCCACCTCCCTGTCCGTCGTTTTGTCTTTCAAATTCCCCATACCCATACCGTTTTTTTTTTCATTATCATAGCCCAACCCTTCCTTTAAAGCGTATTTATTGCCTATTTTTTTATTTTATTTTTTCTTCCTATACTTTTTTAACGTTCGGTGTTTTTGTTTTTTTTCTCGTTGCAGTGCTCGGATTGGATCGCTAAGCTCACGTGATTTTATCTCTTTCTCTGGCGAGACACCGGTTATGCAGGGAAGGGAAAGGATTCAAAGGAAGGAATGGGGCAGTCTATTGGTAAGGGGGCTGTCTTGGGTGCGTTTTTATTTAAGAAAGGGTATCTTCGTATCATTCTTGTTGGCGAGTTTTTTTTCCCTTTTTCCACCCTTTTTTCACCCTTTTGCCTTCTACCGTATCATGCCCTTCTACTCTATAATCTCGATTTTTTGTTTCTGGAAGGAAAAGAAAGAAAAAAACGAAAAAAAAACAAAAAAAGTACAGAAATTACCTAACCTGTTGAATTCCCTGGGGGATAAAGACAATTGCGCAGAATTGGATATTTATTTTTTCTAACAACCTGCCGTAACTACGGAACAAATACTGTGCCTCCTCTGTCTCTCATGAAAGTGCTGCCTGTTCTGCCTTGCATGTGAGAGTTTTTTTTTTTTGTGTTCGGGTCTTCAATGCTTTTGCATGTGCGAGTGCGTGTGCATACCGGTATGTGGTGTGTTGCCAGTACCCAGATACTACCACAGCACCCGCACCCATAAAAATATACCGTGAGTAAATAAGTGCCGACAACCAACTTCCTCCTGGCTTCCGAACTGTTGAAATGAGAGACGTATAACGAGCTAGGGATTATTCTAGCACTTCTCATCGGTGGCTTACAGTAAACCGGCGGAACTCTGGGGAAGATGAGATGGAGTGTTGGCAACCCAAACGGCATTGATGGCGCATATGAGGCAGCTTTGGGGAGGTAGGGGGGGGGGGCTGGCGTTTTGAGGGTTTGAGTTGGGTGGTGGGGAGGCAAATGTTGATGAGATCGGCAGGGGGGAGATATTCAGATCGTGATGGCGGGGAGGGAGGGAGGGACTTTCGCTTTATCAAGGTATTGGACAACAACTCTCCTCCCTAAATACCCTCCCCCCCCATTTCCTTAAACTTGTTGCATGAGGGTTTCCGACTAGAAGAGGTTGTTTGGGATACGGTTGTAGACAGATTGGGTTTGGGATCGGCAGCCATAGGGAGATGGAGTGTGGTGGTGGCGGTGGTGGAAGTGAGTACCGTGCAGCCAAGAGGAGCAGGAGGCGGGGGAGTGAGATACCAGTACTCGAGTACTGTGCTGAGCGACGTGTCTGGCGATCTGCTATGATACAAGTATTTCGCTCGAGATGGCGGGGGTGTAGGCCCTGCGTTGATCGGCTTAAGAAACGCAAGGCGCAAGCAAGCGCTATACCGGTAGTGCTAATGTTGAAGGCGGCTGCTATCACTCGTACTGTCTCATCATAGTCCTTAAGGTCGTGCACGCTAGTAAACTATTCGACTAAAACTACTATATATATTGCATTTAGGGAAATAGATGGGAGCCACGAGTTTTACTGAGATGAGGAGCTACTCGAGTCCATATTCAATTGCATGAATCTTGGATTGCCCTGTCTTTTCTTTCTGTTTTTTTCCCCTTCAACATGGTTGAGGAATGTAAATAAGTATCACGCACTTTATTTCGTACAAGGATGCAATTATTATTTTTCCCCACCCTCCTGATGGCATTCCGTCGCCTCGTGAGGATCGTGGGAACCTCTGTATGGAAGATCCAAGATCCTTATCGGGCTAGTGATATAGTGTCAAGACTTTCAGACAGGACTGACCTCAGGAGACGGGAGGTGTGATTCAACAGCTATAGGCTCTGACTTTCCTGCGAGAGATCAATGATACTGCCGGGCTGGGCTTAGAAGGGCATTGGTAGCTTTTGGTGCGAGTGACATAGTACCGCACTGTATCTCAAGAACCACCGAATCGGTAGGACTATACATGGGCCGTACATACATAACATGTATGCGGAATCCATCACAAGCACTTTTTCCCCTCTCGCAGCTTTCCATACGTTACTCAAGTAGTGACATATGTTTTTTTCCCCTCCCTTCCCACATACCAGGATACAGCCTGCCCCAAAATTGCAATTGCAATTCTATCCTGTAGTCATGATTGTATGAAGGTGAGCGTTTGCATACGAACGTTGTGGCAAGAGGATGGGACCGAATTTGCCAGACGGAGGCCAACGCCGAGTAATCACACTAAAGCTTTGGGATTCAAATTAGTTTTCTGCTTTGTTGCGTCTATCTGCTGTACAGCTGGCCATTCATCGCCTGGCGAATGGCAACGAAACGAAGGGATACCCACTTTATCCCAGCTGCGAAAGAGCTGCAGCCTTCGATTTGCTGGGAGGCAACACGCACGCCCAGGCGGCCTGTCATAGGGGAGATACTCGAGTAGGAAGAGGAAAGGACTTTTTAGAAAAAAAAGTTGATAGAAAAAAAAGAATGGAGGGAGGGAGGGGTTTAGGCGGGGGCGAAGGCAAGTGCTGCGACAACGCAGAACCGCTTTCCCATCAACCATCCGGTTTTATTTTTTTTCTCCCTTCCTTCCTCCTCGCTATCATTTTTTTTCCTGTTCTCCCCAGATATCCCCTTCTCCACAGGCCACCGATAGAACGAGCTCCCACCCACACAATTAGAGAAATTTATGCTAAGCGCACATATAGATAGAACAGACCACACACAGAATTTCGTGCTCACACACATTTGGCGCAAGTTTAGGGAGCTAGAGTGCAGAAGGATGGACAGACACTCACCACGCCTGAACACGTATGCAAGCAGGAAGCAGATGAGACTCACTGGCCGCCGACTCACCGCCACCCCCTTCTGTCTCCACTCTCTCCCCGTCTCACTCACTCCCTCCATTTGTTCGTTCGTTCGTTCGTTCCTATCGTACCCTACCCTACCGATATCCGCATTCTATACTTCCAATATCTCTCCCTGAACCTATACCAGCACTCGCTCTCTATCTCTCGCTCTCTATTTGTAGAAGAATGCTTGCTAAAATGCTCTAATTAGAACGCATTGATTGTGTGCACTTTCGCCCCGATGTGGCCGCTCACTATCAGTGAGGGAAAAATACACGCCGCTTGGGCTGGGGTTGGGCCGCTCGCTGGCTGGCCCTTGGTCAATTGAACGGGGGGAGGGGGTGGGCAAGAGGGTGGAGGGATGTTCTATGTACAGTACAATGACAACAACATGGCAGGCTTCCTTTCTCTTCGGGCTTCGCTGGCCAGCGTGGCCGGCGATCTAGTCTGCACTGCTCTCCGGACTGCTGCTGCTGCTGCTTGCTTGCCTGCTTGCTGCTTGCTTGCTTCGTTCGCTCGTTCATTCTCCCTGTGTCTATCAACTCTTTCACGCTTCTGATACTTTATTCTGCTCTCGCCTGCCTCTCCGTGACACCGCTGCCTCTTTTTTCTCTCTCGCCTTCTCTCGCACTCACTCTTTCCCACCACCACCCCATCCTCCCTTCGCTGCTGCTTCGCCGTGCGGTTTACTGTAACCCCCCCCCAGCTACCTCCAGCCCGTGCCCCCTTGAACCCCTCGCTCCTTCCATCACCACCCCTCCCTCACATCTTGTCTTCCTTCTTCCACTCCCATCACACACACACACCCAATTCCTCCTTTGTTGATCATTCCTCTGCTCGCACCCTCACTAAGCTGTGTGCTCGGTCAGCTCAATCACTCACTCCCTCATTCCCGGTAAACCATCCACATTCGCGGCCGTACGGAGCCAGGTCGTACCCAGCACCCGCACCCCACACACGTCGAGGCTCTTTGCTTTGCTTTTTCCCTTTTTTTGATAGTCCCTCCAAGCAAGCAAGCAAAGCGAGCTTAGGGTGGGGTCAACAAACACCATAAAAAGTTTTTTGTTTTTCTTTTCCCTTTTTAAACAGGTCACTTTAAACGTGCGGTACAAACGTGTTCCACAAATTTATTTGCGCTTTGCTCTCGTCTTACCTGCCTTCGTCCATAGATAGTCATATTCTCCGGTATATAATAGACCTCTTCTTGTTTTATCCATCAAGTTCTCCCAAACCTCGCGATTCAAATTCTAATTCGCTTCATGGCTAGAAGGTTAGGCACAGTAGCGTCCCTCCCGAGCGGACATTGACACAACAGGGCCATCCTCCCTCACCGAGTGCTTCCTCTCCCTCTATCTGCACGTACAGTGTTTCCATAAACGGGGCTACCATTCCCGAAACTACGCCCTACCTTGAGTTCCCCTTTACGAAGACTCAGAGGAGTTACCAGCAAGTCGGACGGGCTTGCACCGCTCACTGCATCGGCGGAATCGAGTTAGCCGTTTTATGTACGACGAATTGAGGTGGAAGCAATCAAAATGGCAGCATCCATAGTTCACATTCCCTTGTCTCCTATGACTCTGGAGATCAACTCCGTTACATCAGAATACGTCACTTGGGTGGTAAGTTTTACTGCGAGCTCCGCTGTTGACTAAATCTAATTTTAATTTTTTAATTTTGTTTAACCGTGTAGTATCGATGGCGAAACGTTGATTTATCGGCAGATTTCGAAACGTATGCTACTTTTAAACTCGCGGTGTTTGTTGAAGGAATTTTAGGCTGACAATTGCTACAGATATTCACAAAATTTTGGCCACCCAGACGGTTGGGTTTGGCGAATGCTCTTCCAGCAAAACGTCGACTCTGCCGGAAATCGGGTATATGGTATTTTCCTTTACGTTGCTATGACCGACAATGAGCTCCAGGAGCGGACCTGGACTCGAGACATCCGTTACTTGCAGTTTGTGATCCTCAATTCTGAGGGCCGACAGTTGAAGGACAAGAGCACGGTCGCTGTTTACCGCGAGAACCAACTATCGTGGGGCTTCCCTGGACTGCTTGACAACAGCATATTGCTTCGAGACCCCGTCGTCAACACAAGACGTACCGTCGACATCGTATGTCGGCTGAGATACCACCCCGATGGCGAGAAGATGCGAAGACCATTGAGCCCGACCATGACCGGTAACTTATTAGGAGGTCCTATGATTAGTGCCAATCACGCGGCTGCTCGAGCCGCTTCTGCTCCGGCGAGCTACTGGGACCAGAAGACGAGTGGCGTGTCTGTTGTTGATCCTGTAGGGAAGAATCTCCGATCACTAATCAATAGCCGAAAGTACTCTGATTTGGAATTGGTTGTCGGTCCAGATAGGCATGTTGTTCATGGACACAAAGCAATCCTTGCAGCCAGAAGCGAATGGTTTGAGGCGGCACTGAGACCGGGGTTTAGGGAAGCAAGAGAAGGAAGGATTATTTTACCAGATGAAGATCCCAAGATTTTTGAAGCCCTCTTGGAGTTCCTATACACCGGAGAGTACCCACTAGCATCGAACATGAATACAAATGGTTACATCCCAGGATCCCCAAGTGTTGTCGTTGCAGCAAAAAAGGCTACACCAGATGGCATGCACCATTCGCCACGGTCACCCCCCAACATTCCACCACGTGGCATGGATGATGCCGTGTCAACGATTGCCAGCAGTTTTGTCGAATCACAACAACCACCAGAGGAGCCAACCTATGACTATCTCAACACCTATGATAATACCGTTGAGATGATGGACGAAGAGGAGGAACTAGATGAACAAAAATACGCATTGTTCTTAATGGCAGACAAATTCGGAATCTCCCAACTCAAGAGCCTTATTCGGATCCATCTTATGAATGAATTACTTGACCTGGCGAGCCCCAACCCACCCAGTCAGAGACTATTGAGATTGATCAGGTTCGCCTTTGAGGACTTGCCAGAAAGCATATCTACCAGAAAAAGGGATAGTGGAGTGGGCTCCTCGCTCAGTGGGTCAGGGATGATGCCAAGAGAAGGAAGCCCTAGCACGGGATACACACATGGATATGTTTATGGTGGCGGCTCAGGCAGCGGATACCCACTCAACGACCCTATGGTAGCAAGTTCTGTCATGGAGAATCGAGAGGGCGCGGCTTCTGCCTTTGGTCAAGCGGCCGAGGGAAGCGATGTTGGGTTGGCCATGACAACCGAGCGAAGAAGTACAAGCAGGATTAGCAACTCGAGCAGTATGAATGGTACTAGTAACGGAAACGGAAATGGGGGGTACAAAGGTGGTGTTTATGGAAGGGACAACGAAACTGCTCTGTTACGGGAAAGCATCACAACTTATGTGGCCAAGATGTTCCATGCGGTTAGACAGTTAGAGGGGTTCGATGAGCTCTTGAGAGAAGGAGGGGAGATGGGGGGCTTTGCCCGGAAGGTGATGGATAGCATGTTTAGACCTTGAAATAATTCATGAAGGATGGGCGCACATGAGCGGAGTTTTTAGGTTCGGTCAATTGCTTTCACGGGTGTTCGATGCTCTGCATAGCAGACGCCATTTTTTTCACTTTCGCTATCTCTTCCTTTCTTTTCTTTTTCGGAGGCTACGTTTCCCTTTTGCATCCAGCACTCGGAAAACACTTTCTGATGTAGAAACTTTATTGCTTCTTTCCATTTGTCTTGTCATCTATATCTGGCGGCTTCTTGCATTTACGAACGACAATGAAAAAAAAACACTCGTGGGATACACATTATCATTTCTCTCTTCTCATCCTCTTTCACTATTTCACTATTTCACTATTTCACTATTTCATCAAGATTCTTCCTTCTTAGAAAATAACAGGGCGGGCAGGGCCTAGTTTTCATTTTCGTCTTCGATTCTTAAGAATCTTGGTACTTAACTTTATACCCATTTTCCTTTTTTTTCCTTTGGTCCTATCTTCTAGGACTCTTTCTATTCCTCTTGTTCCGGAGTCGTGGGTTTGGGTAGTTCCCGTCTTTTGTCCCTTTTTCCATGCCTCACCTCCTTGCCCCCTTTCTTCATCTCTTTCCCTTCGGCTTAGCTTTATCTCAGCTTAGCTGAATCGCCATCATGCTCTTATGTGCTCATGATTATGATAGTAATGATATGAAACTAATGACTTTTCGGAGTCAATTGAGAGTCCCAATGCCCTGGTGCCTGAGGGCTGTGGTCACAATCGGTCGCTCATGGTGATGCTTTGGTGGTTCGCTTTGTGAGATATTTTTTTCGTTCCAATATCAGCGCGATGGTCCCCCACCGAACCGGCTGGTCACATACCCGATCACTCTCCATCACTCGAATTCACGCTCAAGTTCTGGTTTGGCAGATCTTGGCCCGTGTCAGGGCTGGTTCCATAGAGCCCTAACCCTGAGGCTCAAGACCACAGGTAGTTACAGATGGAATAATGCCTGGAAGGGAATTGATGTATATTATTATAGTATCGTACCGCAGTTATGGTAACGAGAGGGATCAGCCGCGCTGCCTTACGGATAGAGACTTGAAACGACAATTATTTCTAGATACTCACCTTGTCGGTGTGCTAATATTTCTCTTCTCTTTTTTCTTCTTTCTCTTTCCCCGGACAGGAATTGCGTTTAACTTGTTGCGCGGTTCGGGGGTTTGTTAACCGGTATTCTGTTAACCTTTAGGTTTCCACGTGTCACAACATCGAAATGCCCCTCCATTACCCCTCATCAACCCCCACCATCACCAGAGCACTCACCACGTTACTCCTCCGGCAATCCCTCCCACCGCCACCGCCACGCACACTACTTCTGCCATCTAGACTGAACCTCCGAGCGATGAGCGAATCAGCCATGCCGCCAGAGGAAGGGGGAAGGGCGCCAAAGGAAGGAGAAAAGAGAAAAGAGAAGGCTGGGAAGGAGAAGAGAGGGTTTGAGTTGAAGGTTCCTAAAGGGACCAAGGATTGGGAGGGAAAGGATATGGTTATCCGTGATAAGATATTTTCTACTATAACGAATGTGTTTAAGCGCCACGGGGCAGTTACTATTGATACTCCGTACGTATTTGCTCTCTTTCTCTCTCCTTTGGCGGAGAAGAAGCTAGCAAACAAACATAACTGACTTGGGGATGTTAGTGTCTTCGAACTCCGCGAAGTTCTCACGGGTAAATACGGCGAAGACTCCAAACTAATCTACGACCTCGCGGATCAAGGCGGAGAAATCTGTTCTCTGCGTTACGATCTAACGGTCCCGTTCGCACGCTGGCTCGCCATGAACCCATCTATCCAGAACATAAAACGCTACCACATCGCCAAGGTGTACCGCCGCGATCAGCCCGCTATGACCAAAGGCCGGATGAGGGAATTTTACCAGTGTGATTTCGATATCGCCGGCACCTACGATCCTATGCTCCCTGATGCCGAGATCCTGAGGATCACTACGGAGATCTTGGACAGTCTGGACTTGGGGAGTTATACTATCAAAATTAATCATCGGAAGATCCTCGATGGGCTGTTTCAGATCTGTGGTGTTCCGATAGACAAGATTCGGAGTATTTCAAGTGCGGTAGATAAGTTAGATAAGGTAGGTCGAGTGATTTTGTGTGTTGGGATGGGTTACTGATCTGTGTTTATTGGCTAGGCTTCCTGGGAAGACGTTCGTAAAGAGATGATAGAGGAGAAAGGATTAGATCCAGAAGTCGCCGACAAGATCGGAGAATACGTCCAGAAGAAGGGTGGAAAAGAACTGCTGGATGAGTTATTACAAGATGAAACCCTGACCAGCAACGAATCTTTCGCTAGCGGCATCGAAGATATGAGCCTTCTGTTCAACTATCTCGAAGTTTTTTGCGTCATGCCAAAACTCTCCTTCGACCTTTCCCTTGCTCGCGGGGTAATCCTCCCCCTTCCTTCGTCACCAATTCACTCAAAATCTAACTCGAAAACAGCTGGACTACTACACCGGCATAATCTACGAAGTAGTGACTAAAGCCTCCGCCCCACCAGCCGGCAAATCTACCAAATCGCAGCGGGCGCCTGGATCTGACGATCCAGACGCCGACCGTTCTAATGACGACTCCATCGGCATCGGCTCGATCGCCGCAGGTGGTAGATACGACGAACTAGTCGGTATGTTTGCCAACAGCGCCAAGGGCCGCGTCCCCTGCGTCGGTATCTCCTTCGGCGTAGACCGCATCTTCAGCATTACAAAGGCACGCATGACGGGCGAAGTTCGCGGTAATGAAGTCGAAGTGTACGTCATGGCGTTTGGCGGTAAAGGGTTCACAGGATTACTCAAAGAGCGCATGGGAGTTTGCAGAACCCTTTGGGATGCTGGTGTTAAGGTCCTCTTCACCTTCCCCCTCCAGCCAGAGCGGATGCTAACAGATATAGGCCGAATTTATGTATAAAAATAAACCAAAACTTCTTCAACAATTCACTGCCGCGGAGAAAAATGGGGTCCCATTCGCTGTCGTGCTCGGCGAGGATGAGCTGAAAGAGGGCAAAGTCAAGATCAAAGAGATGGGGCTGTCAAAAGACCATCCTGAAAAGAATGGTGTGGACGTTAGCATGGACGACTTGGTCGTTCAGATCCGTAAGAGGCTTGTGCAAAAGGAGGAACGTGCCGGGACCACCGGCATCGAGGGGGGTTTGCAGGGAGTTGCCTTGGAGGAGGAGAATGCTCCTAAGATGTAGATTATTAAGTAGTTCGTGCGCCCCCTTGCTAGAAATGACATATTCAACCCAGATCTCTTCCTTTCCTTTCCTTTCCTTTCCTTTCCTTTCCTCCTTCCTTTCTCTCCCCCTTTTGCGAGAATTAGGCATGATATGTCGTTGGTGTGCTCCGGTTATAGCAGTGACCTAGCACTAACAACCCGGAAGTTTTTCGAGTGACCTCTTGTGAACGCCGACTGAAAAAAAAAAGTTTTTAAACCCCTGTCTTTATCAGGCTCACTCATCGCCACATCAAGACACCTTATTATGCGACGGCGCCATAAAGCCCCCAAGCTCGCTTACCCCCAGGAATCCCCCCCACCACTTCCAAGGTAATAATAATATATCCTCAACTTCGACCCTCACGGCATTCCTACGCAGAAGGAGGAACTTTGGCAGCCCCCGGGCGTGAACGACACTTGGCTGAGGACGAAAAGCAAAAAAAAAAAAAAAAGCAGAATAATAATAAAAAAGAGGGAGTGCAAAAGAGTTCAGCAACCGGGATTCCCACATGGTCACCCACTGTACACGTCCCTGCCATGAACGGACCGAACACCAGGGGTGTTGCCGCAGCTGAAAGTCCTTTGCCAAGGACACTAAATCACCCCTGTAAATAGTGAAAGTAGTTAGCATAAAAGTCGTCAAAAAAGGAGAAAAAGTAGATATTCTTCACAGAACTTAGATACATAAAAGATTAATGTAAATATATATTAAAAATTAAGAAATAGTGATAATAATATATACAAAAAAAGAGCCCGACACAAGGTTCACCAGCGAGTATGCCCTCCAGAGGCACTAATAACAGCCTGTATTCTTTCAGGCATTGAATCAACAAATGTTAGAAGATGAGCCTCTGAAATGCTCTCCCACTCTTCCTTAATTGCCTCCCCCATTTCAGCCAATTCCCGAGGTCGTGGATGACGCTTGTTTAGCTTATCCTTTAGGATAAACCAAACATTTTCGATCAGGTTAAGATCCGCGGAAGCCGGTGGCCAGTGGAGTTTTGGCATGCCGAACTGCTCCCGGATCCGCCGAGTATGATGTGCCTGATGCGCAGCAGCTCCATCCTCCATCAGCCAGAGAGGATGAGCAGTATGCTCACTCTCTCTCTCCATCAGCAAAAAGGTGGCCTGCATCAGATACAGTAGTGTTGCGTCCTGACTCTCCTGGCCTGGACTCTGCGTCCTGTGCGTCCTGTACCTATGCGCCACATCTGGTTGCGTCTGGTGCGTCTGGAAA
>Ga0307513_10003170_pt1 | contig 22454 bp, 29 predicted proteins | sample 15_EM_MG_FD_202174 | JGI IMG/M metagenome (GOLD analysis project Ga0307513, IMG submission 202174) | Populus trichocarpa ectomycorrhiza microbial communities from riparian zone in the Pacific Northwest, United States - 15_EM | ecosystem: Host-associated > Plants > Roots > Unclassified | place... | reverse complement strand
CAGTCAAATTTCACATTGACAGATTTTTACACTGGGCAATCATTCCTTGAGTAACTGCCCTTTCACTACGAACCCTGGACAGAGCATTGACAAGATTTCACGTAGCGATTGGGACTTTTTTTCATCCGACGACCCTACTCATGGCAATGTCAATTACCAGACGCGCCAAAATGCCCAGAAGAAGAACCTGGCATTCGTTCAGGACGACGGCACCACAATCCTTGCTGTTGACGATTTTTCCACCGTCCCCGTCGGCGGCAAGCGTGACTCGTGAGTCAGGTTTCAATTTACCAATTATATGTCTTCTAACGAGTGGCTACTAGCGTTCGCATAAGCACGAAGAAGACCTACAACGGAGGTCTCTTCATTGCCGACTTCTTTGCCATGCCACACGGCTGCAGTGTTTGGCCTGCGTACTGGTCTGTCGGCCCCAACTGGCCATCTGCAGGCGCGTTTCCTTGTGTACATCATATTCATAATCGTATATTCATTATTATTACAGGGGAGATCGATGTTCTGGAAGGGGTTCACAACCAAGCGACCAATCAGTATACTCTTCATACCTCGGAGGGCTGCGAAATTGGGGCGGATTTCAACGAACAGAGCGCATCGTCAAACATCATCCACGACCAGTGCGCGAGCAGCGGAAGCGATAATCGTGGTTGTGGCTTCCTCGACACCGACACCCAGACCTACGGAAAGGAGTTCAACCTGCTTGCTGGTGGAGTCTTTGCCCACCTGTGGGATAGCACTGGGATCAGAGTATGGCGCTTTCTCCGACCTTCCATTCCTGCGGATATCACAGCGAAGAGGCCTGACCCTTCCACCTGGGGTACTCCTGCCGCCTTCTTCCCATCCACCAACTGTGATATTGCTTCTCATTTCTTCGAACACTCCCTCGTGCTAGACACCACGATTTGCGGTGACTTTGCCGGCCCAACGTACGCTGGTTCAGGATGCCCGGGGACATGCGAGCAAGCTGTTGCGAACAACACTAACTTCAAGTGTGAGTACATGCCTCGACACCTCCTACACAAAGGGTTACTGATTCATTTCCATAGTTGCTAAATGGAAGCTTAATTATATTGCTGTTTACGATCCGTGACCGCGTTCTTTGCTTGATGAGGGACATTCGACGCGTATTACTGTTTTACTTGTTCTCGTTTATGCTCTTACGCCCATTACGCCCATTACGTTCATTACGTTATTCACTGCTAGATGCTAGTATACACTACTTACAACAGAATTAAATACATCGATGTATCATAGCCATAGAAACTTTGTAAAGCTTGTATATACTCAGGACCCCGTTATATCATTTCTGCTCCCGTAACTGCGGGGAAAGCCGAAATCATCTTCATTAAAAACCACTGCATCCGATGACAACATGAATTTGTCTCCAACAGTCCCGATTTCCGAGAAAGCGCCATCTGTGTGGCCGAAAAGAGTTACCAAGGTGTGTCTGTCCCAATGACGCCCAGGAGGCGCAGCTGATCTGACGAGGATGAATGGAATGTGAACACCAGGCTTGTGGGAACTGCAGGTAGGCATAAGAAACTTAAGGTTGGGTTAACTCACCCGAACTGCTGTGTAGGTGCGATAAGATTCGATGTGATGGGTCAAGGTTAGTCGATTCATTCTTCGCAATCGTCGATGTTTATTTTTGGGATGGTATATCCATGACGATGATCACCACTCTAGACCCTGCGGAAGATGTGCGAAGAAGGGATTTACAGCGGAACAATGTATCGATGGCTGCGAGGCTTGTCGGCGCGCCCGGATACGCTGTGAAGAAGGCAAACCTTGCCGGCGATGCAAAGACATGAACCTCGAGTGTACCGATGGGGCCACTACTTCGGTCCAGCACCCGCCGATCCCGACTCCACCTGGAAAATCGAGTCGCGTGGGAGATCGCGTAAAGCTTGCTTGTTCAGGCTGCCGGAGAGATAATAAAAAGGTGCTAGATGTCTTATCAAACTCCTCCGTTATTTTTATCTCCGGTCCACTGAACTGTTATTAAAAATGGAAGTGCGACGACCAGCGTCCATGCTCGAGGTGTATCGCGCGTTCACAAGAATGCATACACACAAACCGTGGTCCCAAACTCGCCAAACTTCGATGCGAAGCCTGTAGAGCGGACAATAGGCAGTGCGAGGAGGCGAGACCATGCAAGTCTTGTGTCGAGAGTTCCAAACAGTGTACTACTCTTTCGAGAAAGGGACGAGGGCAAGGTGGTCGTGTTAAAGCCGTAGGCCTGTTACTTTCTGCCTAATTGAAGATGCTAATTGTGTGGTGGAATAGGCGTGCATGGCTTGCAGGTAAATAACTATTAACAACACATTTTTGGGCTGACGTGCTGAACACTTTGGCAGAAGGGACAAAATCCGCTGCAATGGTGACAGGTGAATAATGTTCGTATGGTTTATCAAGGTATTTACTTTATTCCCGCAGACCATGCACTTCGTGCGTCAAGAAAGGTTGCCCATGCGTAGAGCGACCATGCAAAACATGTTTACAGGAGGGTATCACGGATGGAGACTGTAATCACCGGAGGGCTGGAGGATCAGTCGATATTGCCAAAGGTATGTTTACAAATGCGCGTCAGGTTGCAGACTTCTTAATATCTTCCTTTGCAGACACGGTAATTCAGACCGAACCTTTTTATCAGAGAGTCCTTGGGCCTTTCCACCCTCCACAGCCAGCAGACCAAGTTGAAACGAGTCCTCGTCCTCCACAATGGGCTCTATTTGCCCCAGGACCCCACTCTCATCCGCTTCATCCGATGTACCCTACCTTGATACCTCAGCCCCAATATTATTTCCCACCTCAACCAGTGCCAGGTCATTTAATCCAATTACCTTTTCCCATGAATTCGACATTCATTCCTGGACCTAATTCTCAACCCAGCATCCCATATAATGTGCCTCTGGTAATACCTGAAAATCATCACCCTGCCTCGTCGATCAGTCATACACATGCTCTTCCTGAATGATTCTTGGTGTTTTAACGCCATCACTTGTATTATAACACACGTAACCCACTTTCTAGTCTTTACACACCTCTGTTTCTTGTGTTGTATTACGTAACGCATCATTTATTTGTTGACGCGTTGTTTGCCAAGAGAGTATACAGTGATGATCGTGCGACAGTGCTTCATTTACTTCTCTCAACTGCCTACCTATCAATAATCTCTCCAAAATATCTGATAACCCACTCTCTTTACTTTTTTCTGCTCTCTCGTCATGGAAAGCCCATTGTCTGACACCAATTGGTAGCTTTCCCGCGGTCTTGGTAGTGGGCCAAAGCTTAATGCCATTGTTCACAGGAGTCCTGGCCCACCAATATGTAAAGTTACCTACTTGGAAAGGAAGGTCCGTTGATCGATTGCCGGAACCATTTCGAGGTATTTAAAGCAGAATCACAGCGCAAACGAACCGTTTCCCAACCAGACAAGTTGGTTCCATCCCCTCATCCCCCTTTCATCCCGAGTCTCATTACGCATATCCTAGCTCTGATTCCGACTCCAGCGCCAAGTCTATGTCACCGGTATCATCTCCAATGAAATCTAATACCAATAGTCCCAAGAAGAATACCAACAGTCCCAGGAAGTCTGGCAGCAAGGTGCATTTCATCTCTTATCGCTCGTTTTCTATCACCAACTCTGTCTCTCCAGGTCCCCGCAAACAGAGGGCCAAAGAAAGTTGACGTTCCGTACGTCCTGCGTTGTTTTTCAGTCCAACGATCCCAATTGACCTTGAGCCTCTTAGCCTTCCTGGACCATCCCCGATCAAACGTGCTCGACGCGACTCTGATGAACCCATTAATATACCCACCGGGAGAAAGGGAATGCATATTCGCGCCGCTTCCTCAATCAGCTCCCTCAAACAGGTTGCGCAGAACATCGACGACTCGCCTTCTGCAGGCAAGAAACCCGAGTCATCTGTCTCTCGAAAGCCGAAATCCAAGAAAGCGTATGCCCTTCTTTTTGTATTCAACGTCCTGTCTGACCCCCAGCTTAGGAAATCTATTGCTGCTTCCGAAGACTTTGATGACAGTATTTCTGTGGCCGATTCAGCCGTCAGCTCCAAAATTCGACGCAACGAAAGCGAACGCATCGAATATTACAAGAATCAACCCGAGTGTGGAAAAGCAGAACCACATTCGGCTCTTTGTTCCAAGTGCAACAAATCTGTGAATTTGGGTCGGAAACAAACCTATGCTGTCCGCCCTTGGGAAATCCATCGTGCTCGATGCGACCAGAAACCAGCTAGTGCCGTAATGTGAGTTCCTGCATCAACTTCACTGTTGACATATAGTAATACCGACATCCTTCATCAGGACTCCTCCGAAAGCCTCAGAAGGTTCCATGCCGGCTTCCCAAGCCATAAATACCGATTCTCCCTCTCAACTCCTGGCTTCCACATCACAGCCTACTCCTGCTCGTCGCCTAAGCGAATCTGAAAGGAAAGAATTTCTCGAAAACGAGAAGCAAATCAAGGTCGTCGAGAAGAACCGTGTCTGCTGTGGGAAGTGTCAAAAGTGGATCGACCTCTCGCCAGTTCATGCCTATGTGACTAGCAATTGGATTAAACACAAGATTAGGTGCTCTGAAGCAATGTATGTCATGCATATCCTTTTCATTGCAGAACTTTTACTGATCATCTTGCGTTAGTCCAAGTGACCGTGTTGCTGCCGCGAAGAGAAAGCTTCGCGTTGTCAACGACACCCAAGTCAAATCATTTTCGCCTCGATCGATTGAATGTGGATTTTGCGGTATTACTGTCCAACTTGTAGGAGATGGTGATTTTAATCTCACCAACTGGGATGAACATAAGTTGGATTGTACCAGGTAGCCCATCTGCATCAGCTTCATTATAATGATGTTTATGCATGTGCCTTAGATCTGTGCCGATCTTCAGAAGCGACAGTGTAAACTCTATCACTTTCCCTACTAGTTCACGCCCTCCCACATCTTCAGTTTCTACCGAAGGTACCGTCGTTGTCGACCCCGCTGTTACTCGACCATCCAAAGGATTGAAGCGTGCCCGTGAAGAACCAGAAGTAATTCCCCAGGAAGACGCTCGCCCCACCACTCGCCCAAGGAAGGCAGGTTACCTTCCTCCCGACATAGACCCCCCAACTACCGTTATGGGATGGTTTTTGCTTCCCTTCCATTCGTTTGTTCGTGGATTTAAGGAAGGCATGAAGGACAGAAACTAAACCCAGACACCATCATTGACCATCAGGTTATCCCTCACTTTTTTTTGTAACACCTACTTGTCGATCTTTCCTTTGTTTTTTGCTTTAAATCTTAATCCATGTTTAACCAATCACGAACCCTGTCTGATTTGCTCGATTTGTCAATTCCTCTTATCCATTGTCAGTGACCGGAAAATCGACATCGTCCATGAACTTTCTGCCATTGAAACTCAGTACTCATGGCTCGGCTTTAGGATGTCGGCGACAACTTTTAGACGGAGGATGCCGCATGCACATGGATCTCCTTTTTATTTAACCTTTATCAGGGTCCTTGTGGTCAGCCTCCGGCCCAACGATTCCACTCAGCATCTACCACAGGTGTGTTCAGCACCTCTCTTCCTTGACCACCTTTCTTCCCTAATTCCCACTCATTTTTCTAATCGGCCATAGTTTCAAGGTCCGATTTGAAAGGTCTATACAGGTAGCTCTTTTCCCCCCCTTGATCAAAAATCGAAATGCGATTTTTTTTTCATTGCAGGGTCGACATCTGGGGGCTCCGTTCAGCTTCTTCCGCCAGGTGGGAAGCAAGGTTCTCCGCATCACAGCATCTTTTTTTCTGGACCGCTCGTCGATCCGCGTTCCCCCTGTCATCTTCCCCTCCTCCCGAGCGACCCTCGACATTCGCATGGAACGCCCCGGTGCGCTTCCTTCAGGCAAGATGTTTGGCCCCTTCACTTCAGATTCAGACATCTCTGAAACCCCTGTCCCCCCCAATAGCAACCTCCGGATGGGACCATATAAAACAACGGGAGAATGGAAGCGAGAACAGAAGCTCTTGAGCGATCCTATGGCCATGGTCGTCAGTCCGACGATGGTGAAGTGCAGGCAGTGCAATAGGGAGATTAAACTGTCCATGAAATGCGCGTACGATAATTTCCATTGGAAGACACACCGCGACCGGTGCATAAAGGCGACCAAGAAAAAGAAGGCGTTAATCCAGTTGGTAAGCTATTTTCTCTTGATACCGTTGTTCTTGAAAAAATCGACGAGTCTTGCTTGCAGCCCGTTGCATCTCCTGCCCCCCCAAAATCAGCCTCGCGTCCGTCGGGTGTACCTCCTATCCATACTTGGTCCTTGAACACACCGCCGCTCACTCCGTGCACCAGCAGCGACGGCGGATCACCTTCCGACCCCAACTTCCAGCCGTTGCCCGACCTCCTGGATAAGACGGCGACAATGCCCACTGAAAAGGATGCACCACAGACCCTTCGAGATAGCGATCGTGGTGAATATTGGCGCTCAGAAGAATCTCTTAAACTCAAACCCCCATCCCGACCCTTTTTGCATTCCTATCCCTCTTCTAATGTAGAACTGGTATCATGTCCGGCTAGCCCTCCGCATGCTTACGATGCCGTGGATGACTACATCCTTCGTGTACATCCAGAATCTTTTGATCGCCCTCGTTATGTGACGGCGGCCGAGATAAAAAACTGGAACTGGTCACAGCTTAGGCCACCCCGCTTCAACACTAGGGAGGGTTATAACAGCCCGTTCCCCCCATGAACCCCGCTATTGGAGAGGATGTGTGCTTATCACAGGAAGCCGCCTATCGGTTGTCTATGCTTTCTCACTGGTTTGAATTTTGTGTTTAGCTTTCCCTGTACCGCTGTGCTTGCTTTCCTCCCTGTGTCATTTTGTCCCTCACACCTTAATTTTTGGGGGGCGATGTATAGACTCTGAAGTTCATGTGGTGACGTTGTGGAAATTGGCTGAAAATTCTCCGTTACAATGTATATAAATCAATGCTGTTGTGTATTATATGATTTTATATCCGTAACATTGCAGTGGTATACTATAATGCAATTATTTTCCAACTTCCGAGGTTGTCCTTTATGCTACGTAGTAGAATTAGGACTTCGAGATGCCACAATCCACGTTCGAGATCCAAGTTAACCGGCGGCTCTCGGTGCACAATCATCATCATCCGGTGGCGGCGGATTTTCAGTTCCGCTCTGCAACATTTCGATGATGACAGGGTCCATTCCTGCTCGAGTACCTCTGCGCAAAAGGAATTTAAAAAAATCAGAACTTAGTGAAAATGGGGATAACCGAGGACCAACATGACTTCTCTCGCGACTTGAAGCATGACTGCCCCGCTCGGGACGTCCATCTTCTCTACACCTGGGAGACCATCAGCGCGCGTGGGTCCAACATTTAGAAGCATGGTAGGTTTCTTGAGTTCGAGGGCATGTTTAACCAATCTGGTAGATAGATATCAAGCTGCCCTGAACTCCTGCAAGGAGGAAGTGCAGGCATACCTAAAAGCTGAATAAGTTGCAAGGCTTGTTCCCATGATTAGGAATTTCTCGGAGCTCTCTACGTCCCGAAAACTTGTAACGAACCCCAGTGAGAAGGAGGGGTAAAATGTAATTGAGAGCCTTACGAGCGTTCCTTTATCATTCTCGATATGGACTCTCCAAAAAAAATGACTCCAGGTTTATGCTAAAGGAGATGATAGCAGTGTGTGACATGAATGATGACCCAGGCAAATCAAGATTCAATGGGCTTACAACCGAATTTATATGATTATCAAGCATGCACTCTGGGCATTCCGGAATGACGAAATTGGTGTAAGATATCCCCAGATGTTCGATTGCGACCTTCACCCAGGCATCAGGAAAATTGCTGATTATTCTAAACACCCACATTACACTCACATCACCGTCGGGATTTGTCCTCGGCTGAGTGCCAGTCCTTTCGAGGTTTTGAGCATATTGGTGCCATTCCGGATTGGCTGCAGAGAGCCAATCTTGAAAGGTGTCACGGTCAACTCTGTGTCCATTGGAACATTGCACATGCTTAGATAGGAATAGGTTCAGTGAAAGGCCACCATCAGAGAGCCAACAGAGCTAACATGGAGCGTGCCATGAAGTTCCAGAATATTATCTTGTAGGCGTGATGAAGTCCAATGCAATGTGGCCGAATTTCGAAGAGCTTTGTGATGAAGACCATCAACATTCTGTGGTCGAGTTGTTCGGATCGGTAGCCTTTATTCTGCTTGGATTCTTACCTGAGTGATGATATGAGAGATATGGGACGTGTGTTGCAAGGCCGCAAGGGAGAAATGTGTAGTATTGGGCAAAGCGTCACGGACTGGAGGATAACCTAGATATGAGCGAAGCCTAGAATACACTTTCTGAGCATCTTTTTCGTGGAAAAGATGGAGAAGTATGACCAATATCGTCGCCTAAGGTGGAGTTGTGAGTTCAAATTCACGCAGTTCTGAGGCCATGTTCACCTAAACGCATGGCCCTTCTCGGTGGAGTCCATCAGTTCATGATAGAAGATGGGCCTTTTGATAACTAGTCAACATACAATTGAGTGCCACGAAAAAAGATTCAATTTACTTGTAATTTGGGTTCATGTACCTCCCATCCTCCCCGCGATATGCCCGAATGCCCGAGTCAACGCTGACACCGGCGCCTGTTAAGAGAGCAACATTGCTTCCACCAATGAACTCTACCAATCTTTCAGTGGCCTCTGAGATTGATTTTATAGAGAGATGATGTTTAGCATCGAGGATGGCCTGTGGAATGCCGGGGACAGAAACTCGCATGTGAGAGTAAAAGTGGAAAGACCGGCTACTGTTTCCGCGTTTCTTCCCCCTTGCCATGAACCCTCAACAACAGCCAGGAGCCCTTCATACGCCAGGTTTTGCTCACTATTCTGTCGCCTGGTCGCCCTTCCACACAACCCGAATCGCTCTCGCGTCCTCTGCCAACTTTGGTTTGGTTGGTAATGGCCGGCTGCATCTTGTCTCTGTAAACTCAATTCCTGGGAGTCTGCCAAGATTGAACCTCGACAAACAGTGCGCCACTGACTGAATCTCCTCGCCTTTCCGACTGAATGTTCAAGGCGTCAGATATGAAACCCAGGATGGGTTGTATGACCTTGCATGGTCCGAAATCCACGAGAATCAACTTGTAACTGCATCGGGCGATGGTTCAATACGGCTATGGGACGTCATGTTAAATGTACGTCAAGGAAATTGTTTCTTAATTATCAATCTATGTTCTAATGCCTCTTTTCTTAGGATCTTCCGATCCGTGCATGGCAAGAACACACTCGCGAGGTATTTTCGGTAGATTGGTCAAACATCAAGAAAGATACGTTTGCCTCTTCATCTTGGGATGGAACTGTAAAGCTGGTGCGCCCCAAGCGGTCGACCTATTATCTGTTAACTTACCCGTTACTTCCAGTGGTCGCCTGAGTTGGCCCGATCCGTCATGACTCTGCAGGCTCACCATGCTTGCGTCTACCAGGCCATGTTCTCGCCACATCAACCGGATATTCTTGCAACATGTTCAACAGACGGTACTTTGAAAGTCTTTGACCTCCGTGCTCCTTCTTACGTGAACACCGGTCCCACCGCGAATACCTTTACAAATCCCATGTCAGCTGCTGTGTTGACCGTACCTGCTTCGGGTACGGAGGTTCTCTCTGTCGATTGGAACAAATATAGGCCGATGGTGTTGGCAAGCTCTGGCGTTGATAAACATGTTAAAGTCTGGGATTGTCGTATGGTCAAGGCTGGAGATGTGGGTCAGGTGGGGGGAATCTGTGAAACCCAGTTGTTGGGTCACGAATACGCGGTGCGAAAAGTACAATGGAGCCCCCATCGGCCTGATATTTTGGCGACAGCCAGTTATGATATGACGTGCCGAGTGTAAGTCTACCTTGCATCCAAATATTGTTCCCATTCCTCATCCCATATGCAGATGGACTACAACCCCAGCCCCTGGCAGACCGCAGTTGTTACAAATCCACGACACCCACACAGAATTTGTTGTTGGCTGTGGTTGGTCCCTGTATGAAGAGGGGGTTTTGGCTAGCTGCGGTTGGGACGGCAGATTAAATGTTATACGAACCAAATAATTGTATCATCAGAATCTTCCTTATTCGTCCATGAAGCCCTTTTGTTTGGCTAGTTGCACGACAGAAACGAGAAGTTTTTAATCTGCACATGCTGCAAGCATGGTGCTGACCAGTCAAGGGAGGTTTTGAACATAGTTGGTGAGTGTACTCAACTAATTTAGACTAATGAGCTAACTTGAAAATTGGGGGACTTTCGAGACGTCCCTCATTCCATCACTTGCTTCATCGATTTTTCCCTTGCGCTATTTTCCTGGCCCTATCATGTCAGAGCTTAGTCCAGAGGATTTTCTATCTGAATCTTTGCACTCACTCTATGATTATCAGCCAATCACCGTAACAATGTCGGGTGGTCCTTTTACGTATACGCTGAAATCGCCGACAGATCCTAACTCTGAACCTCTCACCATCTCTCTCCATACACCAGATACAGATGCCGCCAATTGGGCTTTGCATGCTTCATCTATCTGGATTTCATCCGTCTATGTCGCCGATCATCTAGAAGACCTTCATATCGCAAACCACATGCAGTCACAAGCTCCCGGAAACCCAGTTCGTGTACTTGAGTTGGGCGCCTCTGCCGGTCTCCCAAGCATATTGATCTCCAAACTATATCCTACCCTGTCCGTTACGGCAACCGATTATCCCGATGAGGAGTTGATCAAAACCTTGGTGGAAAATGTGCAGCGAAATGGTGTGGCGCAATGGTGTCGAGCCCTCCCATATGCTTGGGGATCAGACCCGTCTACCATCCTTGAACATGGACAGAAGTTTGATTTGGTAATTGCAACAGATACACTTTGGAATCCGGACTTGCACGTCATCTTCATCTCTGCGCTGCAGTCGACTCTACGGAAGTCCCCTTTATCACGCGTGCACCTCGTTGTTGGGCTGCATACCGGCAGATACACCATCCAATCTTTTTTGAAGCAAGCGTTGAACTCTGGCTTCGATCTGGAGAATGTCGTGGAGAAGGAAATCGCAGGGACCGCAATAAGAGGTTGGGATGTGGCACGAGAAAATGAGGATGAGAGAGAGAAAAGACGATGGGTTATATGGATACAACTAAAATGGACAAAATCGTCATTGTAGTTACTGGTTTTTCCTTTGTAGTAGTATATAAGGATAACAAGCGATCTAGGTACCGTGAGTGCTGAATATACATGCAGTACGGTTAATCCTTTTCGTGACGGTGTGGCTCAGGGCTGCCTGAATAGAACGATGGAACGGCTATAATACATTGTTAAAATGTCCTGAGTGATGTGTACAAGTTGGCAATAATTGATTCTTCAGAGAGATGGGTGACTTTGGTCGTGGCGGGAGGCACGCGGGGTTGGAACGCCGAAGGTGAGGATGTTGACTGGCTTGAGATTCCCGTGATTTTCCTGGGACAAGTTCGCTCGCATTTAAGATCCGTTCTAATTTAGATCAAAAAACTCACCAATACAAGGACCACATTATCTTCAGTCGCTCGAATACTCTCAACTGCGAGGCCACCGGTCGAGGTCGGCGGGAATTCGCGGCGGGTCTCACTCGGTCTGAGAGGGGAGTACTTGCCAACAAGGGTCCATAGTTTGGTTGGCGGCGCGGGGATTTCTGCGTAAGGAGAAAAGTCGATGACACTCAAGCGGGTACGATCAACCCCCTGGTTGGACACCGTTCCATCTTTCTCGAGATAAACGAGTCGACTTCCGACAACGTGTGGGTTACCAACGACCAGGTCTTGGTTGAGTTCGCGGATGAGGCAGAACTGACTCCAGTAGCTCCAAGGGACCATGCGTCTATCGGGGTGAGAGGTGGGCCTGAAGAAGGACTCATTGATGAACATCCAGTGCATTCCGGCTGCGCTGGGTCCTTGCTGCTTCGCCATCAAAACCAAAACCCGGGCAGTCGGGTCGGAATAGAACAATGCGTTGGAAGGTGCGAGGCTATCAGAGTTTGGAGAGTTGTTTCGAGCAAATCGCATTGTGGATCTCGCCCAGATCGGGGGCAATTCGTATTCACGTTCAATGGCCACGCTTCGCATATCGGAAATGTTGTAGAGATAAAGAACAGTCTTGTTGGGAACCTTTCGCACGCCAAGAAGGTGATAGGTATTTAACAGGACGACATCCTGTTCTTCGAGCCACTAAAATAAAATGTGGTTGGCGCGTTACCAGTATGACGCAAGGTCGAAAACATACCATGGCCTGGCAGGTGGACCAGTCCATAAGCAAGTGCTTGGTCAACCCTCCAACAAATTCCAGAGTGACCACAATTCGCATACCGCAAATCACGGTGGAGACGTTTGCGATTGGTTGGGACATGTGAGTCGAACATTCGTAATTTGCAGAGGAACCTTGGGGGTGCTTGTCAAAGGTCCATAAATTACGAATCTTGAGGCGCAAGCCAATTTGGCCATTTGGATTTCTGATGGCAAGCTGTTAGGTGCGTGTGAATAAGGTTCACCCTTAAAACGTACCCAGTGATCTGGCTGGCCACAATAAGAGATTGGATTGGATCAATTGCGACGTGGTCCGCTGCACTGGTAACATATTTCAAATGACGCGTCTGAGAGGGGGGGCGCGAGGTGCGGCAGGAAGGAAGTTCGAGCATATCCAAGGACTGACGTCCGACGTGGTACAGAAAATTCCCAGAGACATCCACTTTCGTCGCAGTTGCAGGGATGCTAACCTTCGTTTCATCGGTCCAGTAGAGTCTCGGCCAATCTTTCTTGTATGTCGTCAGTAGTTGGAGGCGAATCAAGTGCGAACGTCCTGAGTAAGGAGCTGCACCATCCTTCATGCCAACAACAGCCAACTCAAAGATATAACGGAGCGATGGAATATCCATTACGAGCCCCCAAACTCGCTGAAAAGCCTGCGTATCAAAAAAACAAAAAGAAAGAAAGAAAGAAAGAAGACCGTAAGGAGTTGTCCGAAAGTCGTCTGAAAATCAAACCGATACTGACCTGGCAGGTCCTGTAAAGCGTAACTGGGTCTAGTTTCTTCAAAATCAATATTAGGACATCGTCGGAGATCCTATGGCGCTTGATAGTTGTAACTCGATGGGGCATTTTGAACTGGTATTTTTATTCCCCATCTTTGAAGATTTTATACTCGTTCCTCTGGTCAACGAAGAAGAAAAAAGAAAAGGCCGTTGCTGAGCTATCCAGTGGTCGGAGCACATCTTTGTGAGACAAGATTGACAGAGGTTGTATTATCCTCATCGCGATTGAAGGACCAGGAAACGGTTGGAAAGCGTGTCGTCGGCAGGTAAGGCATATTGTGTACGGTTAAAGTCTTTTGTAACGGAAGGCGTCGCGTCTCACATATTCTTGTAAACGGTGCCATGTCAACGGAATTGAGTTCAGAAATTTGAGCAGAGGGTTCAGTGACCAAGGATTCTTACATCGGATGCGCGAGGGAAGCGCGAAAAATTCAACAATAAGAGCCTGATGTCGGGGAAAAAATTTCCCGTCCGGTATGGCACCTATAAGGCAAGAACGATCCAACCGTCGGGGGTGTCTGTAAGTAGGGTAAAAAAAGCAAAGAATAAGCCACTTAAGTTGATTGTCTGGAGGAGCAACGGGTCGGAGTGATATGTGTTAAAGATCGACTCGTATGTCCGATTGCCGATCCTGGCTGCTGACAAAGCGATCGGGTCGGATACTGTTTCTAGGGAGCTACGTCTGTTAGGCGCCCTACTCCTGTTTGTCATGGTCTGCAAGAAGTGTGAAACCGTATGTCTTTTGTTCTATATTCTCCGTATGTCATAGCCTCATCATATCCATAGAAACTGTCTAAAGTAGCCGCTCCTGACCCTTTCACCTCGAGCTCCACGAGCATCAAAGACGGCTCGAGGAAAGTTGGCGAGAACAAGCTTTTATCGCGACCCGGAAGCTCAAAGAATCGTTTCCAGGCAAGCCAACATCTTCTTTGACACAATCAGTGCTACTAACTGATGTTCACAAAAAGCCATATCAAGGCAAATGCAAGGATTGCAAACAGCCTGTCACTCAGAACAAGGCCAAGTATTGTCATGGTATGTCCCCTCTGCCGAAATAGACCTGGTGTTTCATTCAAGCTATCTTCCATTAGGTTGCGCCTACAAGAAAGGTCTTTGTTCAATATGCGGAAAACAGATCCTGGATACGACAGGCTATGTAATGTCAAGCAAGTGACCATTCACACCGTCACTACGCCTTCCGTTTTACTTCCAACTTGGAATTGAATACGACTCTAGCACCCCAAATTTGCGTTCAGTATTCGTTTGGAGACGGCATTTGCGATGAACAAGAGGGCTATGATCCTGTGCGATTACAATTCTGTGTACGTTCTATATACAAAAGTTAACATGATGTCAGTCTCAACCTAAACCAAGATTATATCCAAAAGATTAAATGACTGGATATAGTGTGACCCTATGCAGCATGAGCAAGAGCTTTTTTCCTTTGCTCGTAAATTTCCTCGTCAATCGTGTCGGTGGTCAAGAATCTCCAGACAGTAACATGCTTGGTCTGACCATAACGTACAAGACGACCCACGGCCTGCGTTTCGCAAGCGGTGTAAATTTCTTGAGAGGGCGCAAGCAGAGGGGAAAGGAATATGGCATGATTGGCTGATGTCAAGTTCGCCCCACTGGCACTTTCATCCATGACATTGAGCAATAAGACTCGTTCTTTGCTGTTGTTTTGAAATTGCTCCAGGTTTTTGCTCTTCGCATGAGCAGTTCCTTTGATCTCGAGGAACTTAATTTCGTGCTCCGTAAATGCCTCCGTAACTTTCTTCATTAAGTCTGGGAATTGGACGAAGACGAGTACCCGCTCGTTTTTCGGAAGTTGTCTTCTGCGTAATACTATCAGTGTGTGCTGACGTCTAGGTTCTTAATATGACTTACTTTATCAAATCGACAACCTTCTCAAGTTTCATCCCAAAGTGCCGCCCCTTTCCATGTCGTTCCTCATCATCGACCCCTAGGGTGTCCGCTTTGATCACGTTGAGAACTCGAGCAGCAGACTTGCACTGTCCCAACGCCGCGTAAACACATTCCTCCTTTTCTGCATGATTCTTGACACATGTGAGGCATCCTTTATGTCCGCACGAAGAAAGAACTGCAGCCTCGCTGATGGGGATACTTTCCCTATTACATCCTGGACAGGAAATTTGGGGCGGAGTGTCGGTTTGCCTTTGAAGGTCGCGGACGACACTGAAATAGCGAAGGGATCGTACACGGCCCACAAGTTCTTTCGTAATACGGCGGATTTCGTGTGTCTTCTCGCGATGTTCCCAAACGAGTGCTTTGGTTTTCTCCGAAAGCTGCGTATCCTGGGCCTTGACTTTCGCCTTTGGCATCTGGGCTCCAGCATCATCAAGCAATTCGACAACGACGTCGGTGGATTCCTGGTCATCGACACCTTCTGTCCTTGATATTCTGACATATTCAATGAACATCGACTCCTGGCCCACATTTCCCAGGTTCTTTTCGCGCTTGACGCCCTCCTTTATCGCTTTCAGTAATTCTGCTTTACATTCGTCGAGTTGTTTCTGGCGTTCCTCCACGATTACATCGCAAGCTTTCATCGCGTTCTCATTGGATGTCTCAAGATCGAAATGAGAGCAACGTTTCAGTAGAGCTTCTTCAGCAGACCTGGAGTAGTTGAGTAACTATGCAGCGAATAAAGTACAACAACAGGGCTTACTTGCTCTCGCCCAATGATTGAGCAAGTCGGCGTTCCCTGTCACTTTCGGTCTTCTTTCCACGTTTGATCGTCATGTCAAGAGAGCGCAAGTGATGCTCCAGTTCAAGGTAGATAGCACGTTCAGCCGCTGGCAGGATAATGCTCTCGATTTTAACAGACCAAGGAATCTCGTCGATCTCTGCGATATTCTATCCATTGAAAGTCAGAAACGAACTACAGCAGGACAAGGGGCGACGTACCTGTCGCACAAATTGATCAAGGAACCTCTGACCAACTGTATGTCGATGAGCATGCCACTGCAAACTATGGACTTCGCGGAAGGAATGGAAACGTTCGACGGCTAACGAGAAACGATGAGAAACGTGGATAGAGCAAGAGGTGATAAAAAAGTACCCGTTTGTTCCCGACGACGCTTCTTGACTTCAGTTGACTGCCCTTCGCCATCGTCGTCAACGCCAAGATGGATGTTCAAGAAAGCGGCAATGGTCTTCAACGCAGCAAAATCATGGATCGGTGGAGTACCGGACAAAACCCATTGCCGTTCTGCTGTCAGGTTGGTCACCAGGAAGTGTATCTTTCCGTCCAAATACGTGTATTCATCGACTACGACCCTGGCAAAATGGAACATCTCGAAAGGAGGTGCCTGCATATACGTCCATTCGTTTTGAACAGCCCTCGATCCGAGCTTCCAAGGATCACTGTCCGCGCGTTTGGTTTTCTTCTGGGGTCGTTCTTCATTGTCCGCGGCCTTGCGCTTCTTTGTTGTTTTTTTCTTGCCAGTCTTACTCGCTGGTTCATCGTCCACTTCCATGGCATCATCGTCAATACCAGTATCCTCCGAGACCTCGCTATCCATTGAAATTTTGACGGGTGCTTTGGCTTTTGGTTTGGGAATCGCTCTGGCCTTCCCTTTCGCCTTCGAAGATTTCTTCACAGGGATTTCTTCGTCATCGAAATCCGAAACCATTTCTACGTCCGAGTCTTCATCCTCAGAGGAACTGCCATTGTAATCCGAAGAAGGCGAGCCTCTCTTTATAATCCTGCGTTTCTTCGAACTTGACACCGAAGTTCTCGAACTCTTCATCAACGATGCTGCCTTGCTTGCAGCTTCACTCATCGAATCTTCGTCGTCGTCTGAGATATCAATGACCCGCTTGTTAATGGTAGCATGGCGTTTGCGTTTGCGTGTTTGATTTTCCTCCGGTTCGCCTTCATCTGGAGCTTGGGAAGAGGCTGGGGAACTGCGATCGGTTTTAACTGACGAATGTCTTGGAATAACAACCTCCATGATGAGCCCCGAAGGGGTCGGTTTGCTTGCTTGTTTCTCCTTTACTTTCTCCGTCTTTTTGCTTTCGCGTTTGTTTTCGAGAGCAGTGGCTGCCTCGCGATAAGATTTTCCTTTCAGCCTCTTCGATGTCGCCAGGGCTGCTGCTGCCAACAATTCATCATCGACTAAAGCCAGAAGGTGATTAGTCTTGAAACTTAACAGAAGAAATTTGTACTCATACCTCTTTTTTGTGAAGCTTTGATCTCATTGAGAACGGCAGATGATCCTTCCTCCTGGAGGAGGCTAACCTGCTTCTTGAGAGAATCAAGGGACTTCTCCAATTGGGCATTGAAATGGCGGCCTTCTTTAGCCGGAAGTTCTCCTGCACCCGCAAGGGCTTGAAGGTTGTCGAGGTAAACATTGCTCTTGAAAATGTTCGATGCCACGACGATGATGTCAGCTTCTTGGACGTCTTCGATCTTGGTGCGATTCAGATCAGCCACGGAAGATATAACGAATACTTTGAAGTGTTTCTTGGTGAACTTCTTGACCTCTGAGTCCCACTGTCTGGTTAAGTGCGGGGGAACGATGATGAGCGTACCCTTGACATGGATCTTTCCAGGGATTTTGGCGCGTTTCTTGAATTCGTTTGCGACGACTTTCGATGTGCAATCAATGAGTCCCAAAGTTATAGCTGTCTTCCCGTAACCAACTTGATCCGCAAGGACGCCTCCTTTCACAAACACAGGTCGCTGAGCGCGCCCTTCCGCTCGCCATCCAAGAGGATCAAGAATTGCTTCCGAAATTTCCTCCTCAATGAATGGAGGGGCATCTGTGGATTCTTGGCGAATCATCCATTCGAGCGAACGTAATTGCTCCTTCCTGAGATCTATGACAAAGTTTGGAGGTTGGTTGTGCTCATTGTCGAGCTTGTTGCTGAGGATGACAAATTTTGGAACATTCAAATTTGCAGCTGGTGTAAAACTGGTGTCCAAGCGCCAGGAGAGGGATATCTTCGCACTACGGTTTTTTGTTGGTAGACGCGAGGCTGCACGGTGGAGCAAGGAAGGAACGTTGATACCCACTCTGACGGTACCAGTCCCGTCTTCCGCTAATTTGAGTTGCGTGACGAATGGACTTGGTCGAGATTTCAAGCGTCGTTCGTATTCCCCTGCCTGGACCGGGTCTTCGACAGGTATCGTCTTCTTATTCGCCTGCACCACCCATCGCAGTTGAGGTGCTACAGGGGCACAGCGCTCACAGTTGAAATGATGCTCACTGCAGTCGATTTGTTGCCAAGAACTAAAGTTATCATCGACGTGCCGAATACGCTCCAAAAGCCACGCCAAAGACTTGAAGGTACCTCTCTCGTGGATTTTGTCAACGTCTGTCCATTGTCCCTTGGGCCATTCTGGGCCAGCTTGTCCCCGCAAGGAAACAGCGCACGTTAATAACGCATGCGCATGACTGCATGCCTCATTGGAAACCCGAATGTCGAGACTCTTTCCGGGTACACCAAACACTGCATCTTGCCCCGTAGATGGCTAGTAAACATTCCTTGAGAAAAACTTCTAAAAAGCAAGCCGGAAACAATATACCTTCAAGTCAACCGCGCTGGTGGGTACCCACGTACATGGAAGATGACATTCCACTGCTTGTTCTTCCATTTTACTTGACTGTCGCCATGCGGGGTCCAATTTACAGACAATGGGGCGAGCTTCTTGATACTCCAATCGTCTGGTGCTGATCGAGAAAACGAAACAGTCTTCGGAATCATTGGTGCGATGGGGATCAAAAAGCATAAAAAGAGGCGGGAGTTTCTCGTTAGTCTCGTCTTTCCGATGAAGCGCTCCGTTGGCTGTTCCGCACTTATCGAGAAGGCTGTAAACCCCAGAGATATCTCGATCCAACTTCTGAACACCGCTCTGAGGAACCGTAATCTGGAGCTTGGAATGGACTAATTTGCTCTTGAACTCCTCTGCGACCAGGCCCAGACGGGCCTCCCAGGAAGGTACCAACTCATCCATTCCTTGTATGTTGATAGAAATTGTGGACACACAAGGAAGAGCAAATTGCCAGCTCCCTGTCAAAAGATCCCCGTGGCAAGAGAACCGAGCGACAGGGGATTGTAGGATTTGACGGATATCTGCATTTGCAGGCTGGTGAACTTCGGGAACGGCGTATAGACGCCATTCTGGCTGTCGTGGATGAAGTGAGAGCTCCAGTGTTCCTGTCGGGGATTGGTAAATAGCACTCCAGATTTCTTGTCGTTTCAATTCCACAAACCGGAGCTCTGACCCCGTTGCTCGGAGTACGGCGGCACTCCAGTCAGACCAACAAGATTCAGGAATAATGACCTTCGCTTTTTGTCGAAGTTCATCCAAAAGCAACGCCGAGACGTTCGTCACGGTCAAGCACATAGGCAAAGTCGTCTTCAACGTCTTCGAAAAATCGGAGGGATGAACACGAGGATGCAGGGTAGTATCGATCGGTTTGGGGTTGTGCTCTGGGCGTCCTCCGCATTTTTTGCAGAAGGAGCTCCCACAGTCCTGACAGCGGAAAAGTGGTCGCGTTGTCATTTCGATGCGTCCTTCGCAGGCGCACAGGCGTTCACTTTTCTCTGCACTGTCGAGAAGCTCTGAAAAGGGGCGCCGCTGTGTAATCGATAAGTCCAAAGGTTTCTTCAAAAGATCTTCTTCGCCAACCACGCGACTCTCCGGCAATTCGGAAGGCATACTAGTGTCGATATCCATAAGTTCCGCCTCGTCCTCTGCTCCTTGAGATCCATACTTGGCTTCGTAAGTTTGCGAGTCGTTACCCGCCTTCAACAATTTCTTGCCTGACACAAGAGCAGCCAATATACATGCCCCAACCACAGTGGTGGACATGGCATTTCCAGCCAGATCAGCCAATTGGTCCTCACTCTCGCGCGTAAGAAGCAGCTTTTCCACCGGCAGCCCTTGCATCGACAAGGCCTCCAAACCAACCATTGGACCACCACGATTGGTGATGTATGGAATCATTGACGGAGTCAGGCATGGGCAAATTCCAACTTTGTTGGACCCGATTGTTCGATCAACGTTTTGAGACAGATTCCATACTTGTCTGTAATGGAATTCAGTAGAGACAACAAACAAAACGTACACGGCTTACGTCTTGTAGGAGGGATCTACGCCTTTTGTAGCGGAACGTAAAAGACTGATATCCATAAGATCCCAGACACGTTCGACTTGACCGACACCCCAGTCATTCCAGGCGAAGTCAGGTAATTTACAGAACCCACCTAAAATAAAATATAAGAGAGAAGACATTTTTCCGAAAACCCGTTCGCCTCACCCTCATCCCAACTGGTAAGAGGTCGTTTTGCGCCCAAGTATTCCTCAAGCCTCGCTCGTTGGTGACGGGACTCGCACCGTCCCCAGTCGGTCCTTCCGGTCTTTCTATCAAGAGCGCCGTAGCTTTCCTGAACAAGTTTCTGTCTAGCTTGATGAATACGTGGGTCATCCGAGGGTAACAAAAATGCATCCAGAGTCGAAGACGCGGGCCTTTTTAATTTGGAGACGACCCAATCCTTCCAGACCTTCGGTATTTTCGAATCCTTTTTGTTGACGGCGATGAGGTAAACTCTGGTTCGCGTATGAGGGATGTAATACGCCTTCGTGTCTACTCGAGAATATTCGGCACTGTATCCATTTTTCTCGAAGTACTCTTTAACCCTATCCCAAGGTGCCGAGCAGACGTTCTCAAGAATGACAAGTGGAGGCCTGTGCTGTGTCACCCAGGACATCATACCACGGAAAGTACGGCCGGATTCTCCGTTTGCGTCTATGTCTTGCTTCTGCGTGTTGAGGTTGGAGTAGTCTACACAAGAAGTTCCAGCAACTAAGATGTCGACATCGCCTGGGACTGGAGCGAGAGAACCATACGCAGTATGACTGTAAGATATTTGGATCAGAGAGCGAGATGTCGAGCCAAAGAAAACCTACGCATCTGCATCTCCTAGTTCGCAAACGTCTCTGAATAAGAGTGGAGGTTGAAAATTGCGCTCGATATACGCCTGCTTGAAAGGTTCAATTTCACAAGAAAACACGTGTTCGATGTCGAAGTTCATGCCATGCTGCTCAAGAATGGATTTCTGGATGAGTTCTAGCGCCAGGAGAGGTGATTCGGTGCCCGAGCACATCGTTGCAACGCGCAATTTTCGACCATGGACGTGTTCAGCAACCTCTTTGATCTCCGGGATTCGGCCCACGAGATCGTCGAAAATAAAAGGAATATCGCTGATTGGAGGAAGATCTGAGGCGTCCGGGGCAGCTGATTTGGTTGGCTTTTTGGTTCTCGCGTTCGACGCGTCCATGTCCACGTCGGACGAAGGACCGTCCGCAACAGAATCGCCATCTTCGGGTTGAGTGTCATGCGCAGACTCTGACACAATTTCGAAGTCCTCTACGAGTTCTTTCTTGGTACCAAAAAACGAGGCAATTGATTTTTGGCCTTGTTGTCGCGATTTGGATAGTTTTTCTTTCGCCATCGCGAAGGAGGTGTGTTGTGTCAAAAAGGTCGGCGCGAACAGTCATGCCATATTCATCATGTCACGTTACCCTTCCCATGAGTCATGACAGCGGCTCAGCCCATGACATTGCTTCCTGCTCCAAGTACGCGCCAATCGCCGCTGATAGATATGTCGCGCATTAGGTCTGCAATCGACCGTTACTTTGGAAAGAATGCATTGTCCTGGTTCGACAGATCCTATGTATCTGACTGGTAATTGTTACATTGTCTTATAACATGTCCAAGCATTGAACATGAAAGCATGACAGGATGATAGTACTCGTAATATGGTTACTTTCGGGGATGGTCTCTGCATCCCCTGTGTTTAAGCGCGAATTTTCGCTTGCGAACCCGGAAATCAATCACCAGTACAGGGAAAACCAGTATGTGGACCCTGCGAACTCCGAGTCAATGATTATCTTTCGAATATTTGTCTGGGTAGAGTGGGATCAGTCTTGAACCACCTCATTTCTCTATTTTTGCCTATATCCATCTTTGTACTTGCAGGATGCATTCAGCGTTCGCTCCACCTAATTCATCATGGAGCGATAGGCCTCTGTGCTGCGAGGTATGGCATTATAGTGCTCTTTAACGCTTCCCCAAAATTTGAAATTGATTCACACCTCACGCAGGGGTCTTTCTCGACTTATCACAGTAGTACTGAAGCACAGTGTTGGTTTGTCCATCTATTTTTATTTTTATATGGATGCAAGTGATGTTTCGACCTAGGCCGGTTGCGTCCAGACTTTTTAGCCAGATGCAAATGGGACGAAATCCTGTTGGAATGCACAGGGTATGTAGTCCATTTTTACTGGAACCCTATTT
>Ga0307513_10003169_pt1 | contig 22457 bp, 15 predicted proteins | sample 15_EM_MG_FD_202174 | JGI IMG/M metagenome (GOLD analysis project Ga0307513, IMG submission 202174) | Populus trichocarpa ectomycorrhiza microbial communities from riparian zone in the Pacific Northwest, United States - 15_EM | ecosystem: Host-associated > Plants > Roots > Unclassified | place... | reverse complement strand
CGGGCGACGAAGGGCGCATGTCGTGCCCGATCACGATCGCGTCCGCCCCGGTCACCTGGACGAAGGCGGCGCCGAACAGTTCCGCCAGCGGCTCGTCCCACTGGTCCGGGACCACACCACGTACGTCGTACGCCTTCACGAGCTGCGACAGATCTGCAGACACGGCCAACCTTCCTGAACGTCCTATCGGTCACCCCAAACTACTCGCCCCCACCGACACCCCCGCCGACCGGAAACCCTGGTCACGCGCCCGCGCTCATGTCCTCACTCCCGTCCTCACGGCAGCATCCAGCCCAGCACCACCGTGCTCTGCCCCACCACGATCAGGCACATCACCAGCAGCAGCCCCAGGCTCCAGGGCAGCACCTTGCGCAGCAGGTCCCCCTCACGGCCGGCGAGCCCGACGGCCGCGCACGCGATCGTCAGGTTCTGCGGGGAGATCATCTTCCCCAGGACACCGCCCGAACTGTTCGCGGCGGCGAGCAGCTCCGGGGACAGCCCGGACTCCCGCGCCGCCGTCACCTGGAGGGCGCCGAAGAGCGCGTTCGCAGAGGTGTCCGAGCCCGAGACGGCGACGCCGAACCACCCCAGTACCGGCGACAGGAAGGCCAGCCCGGCTCCCGCCGCCGCCACGAAGTGACCAATTGTGGCGGCCTGTCCGGAGAGGTTCATGACGTACGCGAGGGCCAGTACGGACGTCACGGTGAGGATCGCGAACCGCAGTTCGTAGACGGTCGCCGCCCATTCCTTCACCGCCACGCGCGCGTGGACCCCGATCACGGCCGCCGTGCACACCCCGGCGAGCAGCACGAGCGTGCCGCCGGTCGAGACGATCGGCCAGGTGTAGACGTTGCCGCCGACCGCCTCCCCGTCGGGGTTCACGACGTTCAGGAAGGGCCAGTCGTACGTCCGGGTCGCCCCGGCCAGCCAGTCCTTGACCGCGGGGATCTGCCCCACGGAGAAGATCGCGACGATCAGGGCGTACGGGGCGTAGGCGCGCAGGACTTCGGGGCGCGGGTCCTCCTCGTCGAGGTCCTCGCTGCGGACGCCGGTGAGCACGGCGACGCGTACGGGTTCGGCGGCCGGCCTGCGCGCGTGCGGTACGGCCATCAGGGCGCCCGCGCCCGCCAACGCGGCGCCGATGTCGGCGAGTTGCGCGGAGACGTAGTTGGAGGCGGCGAACTGGGCGACGGCGAAGGCGAATCCGCAGGCCACGGCGGGCACCCAGGTCTCGCGCAGCCCGCGTCGGCCGTCGACGAGCCAGACGAGCACCAGGGGGACGACGAGGGCGAGGAGCGGGGTCTGGCGGCCGACCACCGAGGCCACCGAGTCCAGTGGCAGGCCGGTGACTTGAGCGAGTGTCACGACCGGCGTGCCCATCGCGCCGAAGGCGACGGGCGCCGTGTTGGCGACGAGCGCGACGACCGCCGCGCGCACCGGGTCGAAACCGAGCGCGACGAGCATGACCGAGCAGATGGCGACGGGTGCGCCGAAGCCGGCGAGCGCCTCCAGGAGGGCGCCGAAGCAGAAGGCGACGACGAGTGCCTGGATGCGCGGATCGTCGGACAGGCGTCCGAAGGAGCGGCGCAGGATGTCGAAGTGCCGGGTGCGGACGGTCATCCGGTACACCCACAGGGCGTTGACGACGATCCACAGGATGGGGAAGAGGCCGAACACGGCTCCCTGGGCCGCACTGGAGAGCGTCTGGCCCACCGGCATGCCGTAGGCGAGGCAGGCGACCAGGGCAGCGGCCAGGAGGCCGATCAGGCCCGCCCGGTGCGCCTTCATACGGACGCCGCCGAGCAGGACGAGGACGATGACGAGGGGCAGGGTCGCGACGAGAGCGGACAGGCCGAGCGAGCCGGCGACGGGTTCCAGTTCCTGGACGTACACGGGCGCCTCCCCGGATTCCGTGATGCGGAAAACGATTTCTCACGGGTGCCGGAATGGTCGTGTCCGCGACAACCTCACGTCAATGCGCGTGCACCACTCAATGAAATCGCCGTACAGGAATCAGCCGTACAGGGATCACGGAAGTGGGTAGCGCGTTGCGACCCGAAGGACCCTGTACCCGCGCTCAGTTGTCCGGGGAGCGCAGCACCCTGAGGTGCCCGCGGCGTGGTGCGACCTCGCGCGGGTCCGCCGTGCGTGCGCCGCCGGCCTCGGCCGCCCGCCCCTGCGGACGGGCCGCTTCGCGGACCGCGTTGGCAAGCGCTTCCAGGTCGTCCCCGCTGGGACGTGCGGGAGCGGAGGAGTCGAGGAGCCGGACGACCTCCCAGCCGCGCGGCGCGGTGAGGCGCTCGGAGTGCTCGGCGCACAGGTCGTAGCAGTGGGGTTCGGCGTAGGTCGCGAGGGGGCCGAGGACCGCGGTCGAGTCGGCGTAGACGTACGTCAGCGTCGCGACGGCGGGACGGCCGCAAGCGGTGCGCGAACAGCGACGTACAGGGCTCACGACGTTGGACGGTACCGCACTCTTGAGCGGGCCGCGACGACTCCCCACCAGGTCACTCCCCCGTGTCGTGGTGTGAAACCGCCCACACGGGTCTTCCGGGACGCCTCGTTGACCTGGGGGAACACCGGGTTGCGAGATACCGAACAACCCTGACCCCGATCACCACTTGGTGTGAATCATGTCAATTACCGTGAAACAGACGGCCAAGACGGTCCAGGAGGGATACGAAATCAAGCCCAACCTTGGCCGGAATGATCATCCTGGACGCCGTCTGACGCAGCGTGCCCGGCGCCCGCGCGGGGGTCGCGGGGACTACTCTTCGTCAGTGATGGACAACCCCGTACCGCCCCGCGCCGCAGGCCCCGGCCCCCGCCGCCGCGATCGTCACGGCCGTGGCATGCGCGGCCCCGTGGCGCCGCCGCAGGTTCCGCTCTCCGCGAGCCGGGCCGAGGCGTTCGCGGATCTGGTGCAGGACTCCGTGGAGCGGCTGGAGCGGCGCTGGCCGCAGCTCGCGGACATCGACTTCCTCGTCCTCGAAGTGCCGAGGCTCGAAGGTCCCCCCGAGGCCTGGGCCGACGAGACGGTCCCCCTGGGGGGCACGATTCCCGCCCGTGAGGGGCACCCCGCGCGCGTGGTGGTCTATCGCCGTCCGGTCGAGATCCGCACCAAGGGCCGCGACGAACGCGCGGCCCTGGTCCACGAGGTCGTCGTCGAGCAGGTCGCCGAACTTCTGGGGCTCACCCCGGACACCGTGGACCCCCGGTACGGCGAGGACTGACGTCCCCCGGCGGCCGGAGGGTCACTTCTGCAGGACCGACAGATCCTGCTCCGCGTCCGGCACCGCCACCGTCCCCCGGTCGTCCGGGAGCGTCTGGATCGTGAACGCCGGGACGCCGTCCGCCGGGGCCGCGAGGGTTCTGGACGCGTAGACGGCGCCCCCGGAGACCCGCTCGACCGTCAGCGCGTACGTGCCCTTCAGCCCGGCCGGGACCGGGAGTTCGACGTCCTGGGTGGTGCCGCCCTTGATCGTGTACGTCTTCGTCGCCGGCGTACCGCCCTCGCTGCCCACGGACGCCGTGACCGTGACCTGGGCGGCGCTGCCCGGGGCGGTCAGGGAGAGCGTGGTGCCCTTGGCGGTGTTGGCGGCGGCCGTCGCGCGCGCGGAGACCGGGCCCGTGGCCGGGATGAACGCGGTCTCCTGGTTGGCGCCCTTGCCGCGTACGACCTTCAGGGCGGCGACGAACGGCACCGAGTCGTCGGTCGGGGTGAGCACCAGGGAGCCCGCCTCCCCGCGCGTGACGTCGCCGAGGTCGACGGCGGCGGTCATGCCCGCCTTGATGTGCAGCGTCTCGTTCCCGGCCGGGGTGATCAGGCCGTTCGGGGAGGCGAGGCGCACCTTCAGGTCGGCGTCGCTCTCGCTGGGCGTGAAGGCGATCAGGCGCACCGAGGTGGCGTCCTTGGGGATGCCCGGCAGGACCAGGCTGCCCGCCGGTTCGGCGGACGCGGTCAGCCAGTCGCCGCCGGTCTTGGCGTCCAGGGCCTGGACGGCCGCGCCGACCCGGCCGCTGCGCACGCTCACGTGCACGGTGAGGTCGGCCTGCGGTGCGTCGGTGAGCGTGGACAGCAGGATCGGCTCGCTGCCGTGCGGCGGGACCGTGATGCCCTCGCCCACGTCGGACTTGAGGGTGCCGTCCGTGCCGTACAGCTCGATGTCGACGACCGCGGCGGAGTCGTCCGGGTTGGTCAGGTGCACGTAGTCCGTGCGGTCGGCGGCGGTGCTGGCGCCCGGGAACCAGAACTCGGTGTCCGGGACGGTGCAGTTGATGCCCAGCAGACCGCGTCCGGTGCCCGCGGCGACCTCGGTGGTCTCCTGCACGGCCCAGCCCGGCGCGAACCTGCCCTCGGCGGTGCCGACGAACGCGGGCGTGTCACCGCCCGAGGTGTCACCGGTGACCGGCTTGCCGGGCTCCTTGGGGGTGAGGACGGGCTTGACGGCCTTCGCCTTGCCCTTCGCGCCGGTGGCCGACTCGGCGGTGGCGGCGGCCAGTTCGGCCTTGCCGTCACTCCCGGTGCCCTCCGTGACGGGCGTGAAGGACGTGTACGTCGTGTCCGCGAGGTCGGAGGTGCTGGGAGCCGGGCAGAGCAGGTTCGTGCGCTCCACGGGCAGCTGGGCGGCTGCCTTGGCGGTGCCCGCGTCGGCCGTGTCCGGTGTGCTGAGCGAGGCGAACCCGGTGACGGCGGCGAGCGCGGTCGTGCCGGCGATCAGGGAGATGGTGGTGCGGTTCACTGCTGGCTCCCGTCGGGGCGCTCACCCTGCGGGTGGGGCTGGTGTGGCTGCGCCGGGTCGTACGCGGGGTCGTAGCCCTGGGTGTACGTCTGGTCGTAGGCCGTCGGCTGGGGCGAGGTGCCGTACGCGTACGGGTCGTACTGGCCGTTCTGGTACGGATCGCCCTGGTACGCCGGGTCGTAGGTGCCCGGCGGGTACTGCTGGGCGTTCTGGTACTGGTCGGCGCTGTAGCCGTCGTACTGGGTGCCCGCGTAGGCCGCGGTGTTCCATTCGTCGCCGTACGGCTGCTGCGGGACCGCGGCCGGGGCCTCCTCCGCGGGAGGAGGGACGTCCGTCGGGAACTCGGCCTGTTCGTCGGTCTGTTCGGCCTGGTCGGCCTCCGCCTGGGCGCGCAGGCGGCGGGCGCGGCGGCCCTCGCCGGTGGTGGCCTGGGCGGGGATCTCGCGCTCTTCCTCGGGCAGGTCGTCGTCGACGTCCCGGCGCCGGCCCGGCAGGGCCATGACGACGAGGACGACGGCGAGCGAGCCCTGCGCCCACAGCCAGGCGGTGTGGCCGATCGGGGTGTCGAAGGTGACGTCCAGCTTCCCTCCGGAGGAGGGAAGTTCGAAGCCCTGGGCCCAGCCGTCGAGGGTGGTGGGGGTGAGGGGCCTGCCGTCCAGGGTGGCCGTCCAGGCCTCGTCGGCGGAGTCGGCGAGGCGCAGGACGCGGCTGCCGGAGCCGGCCGGGATCGTGGTGTGGATGTCGACGGGTCCGGCGGCGACGGGCTGCGCCTCGCCGGAGCCGGACGCCGGGACGATGGCGGCGCGCGAGACCTCCTGGTCGACGCGCCACAGCGCGCCGCCGTCCTGCTGGCTGAGCCTGCTCAGGCCGGGCGTGGCGTCCAGGACGCGGCTGACCTGGCGGGGCGCGCCCCGGTGGACGAGGACGTAGCGCACGGCGAAGCCGCCGAGTTCGTCGGCCTGGTCGGCGCCCGAGCCCGCGACGAGGTTGGCGACGACCTTGTCGAGGAGCGCGTTCTCACCGCTCTCGGCGGCGAGTTCACCGTCTCCGAGGCGGGCGCCGGAGCCACGGACGAGGGTGTAGCCGACGCGGGCGGTGGAGTCGCTGTCCAGGACCAGTGTGCGGGCCTGGTCGCGGGTGCCGCTCTCCTCGGCGACGAACGCGGGCACCTGCACGGGGTCGCGTCGTTCCAGGGGGCCGTCGGCACCGCGGATCATCCAGCCGGCGGCGAGGAGCAGCGGGCCCGCGGCGGCGGCGAACGCGATCAGCGCGGCGACCGGCTGGCGCCAGCCGAAGCTCTGCTCGGCCACGCGCGAGCGTGCCCCGTCGGCGCCGAGCGTGGCGGCGGCCAGCAGGGCGAGGCCGTAGACGAGGGTGGCGGGTCCGGCCCACGCCGAACTGTTCGACAGGACCGCGAAGACGAGCGCCACCAGGGCGACCGCCCAGGCGGTCCAGATGCCGAACTGGCGTTCCGTGCGCAGCAGGGCGGCCAGCGCCGCCAGCACGACGCCGATGAGCATCAGCCCGCTGACCGTGCCGGGGCCGCCCGGGTTGGCGTTGAGGAGGTCGAGGGCGCCCGCGGTGCCGGAGCCGTACTCCAGGCCGGCCTCCTGGAAGAAGCCGAACGGAAGCAGGGAGAGCGACCAGGGGGCGAGGACCAGCAGCGGTACGCCGAGCTGGGCCAGGAAGCGGAGGCCGTAGGCGGTGATCTCGCCTCGTCGTACGACGAGGAGCGCGACGCCGAGCAGCAGGGCGATGGGCCACACGATCGGCGTGAAGGCGGTGGTGACCGTCAGCAGCAGCGTGTACGCCCAGGTGGCGCGCCAGCTGCCGCGCGCTCCCGAGGCGTGCGTCAGACCGCTGGCCGCGATGCCCGCGCGGGCCGCCAGCGGGAGGAGGACGGCGAGTACGGCGGTGCCGATCCGGCCGCCCGCGAGGGCGCCGGTGGCGGCGGGCAGGAAGGCGTAGACGACGGCCGCCCACGCGCGCAGGAGGCGCGATTCGACGAGCGGGCGGGAGGCGAAGTACGCGGTGAAGCCGGCCAGCGGCACCGAGGCGATCAGCAGGACGGTGACCGCGAGGCCCGTCGAGCCGAACAGCGTGGAGGCGAGCATCGCGACGAGCGCCAGATAGGGCGGCGCCGACGAGGTGTCGCCCACGCCCACCGGGTGCCAGGCGTCCAGATAGCGCGCCCAGAGTTCGGCGGAGTCGGCCGGGGCGGGCAGCAGCGCGCCGCCCGCGAGGGCACCGCCGCCGAGCAGTTCACGGCAGGCGACGAGCGAGACGAACAGGAGGACGAGGAAGAGCACCGGGCCGGGCTTGCGGGCGACGCGCTTGAGCCGGACGAACTGCTCGACCTCCAGGAAGTCGGCGTCGTCCCCGCCGGGCCCGGACTCGACGGCTCCGCCGTGCCGGCCGGCCCCGGAGGTCACCTCGGGGTCGGAGCGTCCGCCGAACTCGCCGACGGCCTGTTCGATGGTGGCCCGCACGGTCGCGCCGGGCGGCGGGAACAGCGCGCGCAGCTCGCCCTTGTCGATCTGGGGAACGCCTCTGCGGCGACGCCCGGCGATGATCCGCTCGGGCCGCAGCAGGGTGCCCAGGAGGCCGCGGATCTCGTCGACGGCCTGTCCGGGGGCCTTGCCGACCAGATACGCCACCGTGCGCAGCAGGGTGCCGAGGACCACGCGCAGCAGCACCCAGGGCAGCTGTGCCGTACGGCTGTTGACGAGCAGGGTGTAGACGGCGCCGGCCTTGTCGACCTTGTGCGGGGACGCGGAGGTGCGGCCCACGCAGTCGACGGTGCGGCGCTCGCGGGAGGACGCCTCGGCGTGCCGTACGACCGCGTCGGGGGCGACGAGGACGCGGTGACCGGCGGTGGTGGCGCGCCAGCACAGGTCGACGTCGTCGCGCATCAGGGGCAGCCGGCGGTCGAAGCCGCCGAGTTCGTCGAAGACGTCGCGGCGTACGAGCATGCCCGCGGTGGACACGGACAGCACCGGGCGGACGTGGTCGTGCTGGCCCTGGTCCTGCTCACGGCGGTCCAGGCCGGTCCAGCGGCGGCCGGAGTTGGCGATGGTGACGCCGACTTCGAGGAGCTGCCTGCGGTCGTACCAGCCGCGCAGTTTGGGGCCGACGACCGCGATGTCGTCCCCGCGGCCCAGTTCGTGCTCGGTCTCCACGACGCGCAGCATCTGGGCGAGGGCGTCCGGGTCGGGGGCGCAGTCGTCGTGCAGCAGCCAGAGCCATTGGACCGGCTCCCCGTAGGGCAGTTCCGGCATGTCGTACGCGTCGTCGCGCCAGCTGCGGGTGACGGGGTCCCAGCCGCTGGGGCGCTTCAGGTACGTCAGCTCGTCCGGGGTGAGGACGGGCGCGGTGCGGTTGGCCTCCTCGACGGCCTGGCCGAAGCCGGTGCGGCGGGCGAGGTGCAGGACGCGGTCGGCGCCGAGGGCGTCGGTGACCAGCTGGGCGGAGTCGTCCGCGCTGCCGGTGTCGGCCGCCATGACGTTCTGCACCGGGCGCTCCTGGCCGAGCAGCCCGGCGAGCGCGTCGGGCAGCCAGCGGGCGCCGTCGTGGGAGACCAGCACCGCGGTCACCACGTGACGCGGGAACTCGGGCGTGGTGGCAGTGCCGTGGTCGGCTGCCGTGTGGCTGTGCGCGGACATCGAGGTACGGGCCCCGGTTCGGTGGACTGTGGTGGACGCCTGAGCCCTCTGTGAGCGGCGGGGCGTCTCGGACGAGCAGCCACACTAGCGGCTGGGCACCACAGCGGCCCGCCGCCTGTGGATAACCCACCCGCGACGGGCCGTTCGCTGCGCTGTCCTGCGTTTGCGTTGCGTTGTGCCTTTTACGTGGAGCCCGGTGCCGTACGCCTCAGACGGCGGCCTTCTTCAGCCGGCGCCGTTCGCGCTCGGAAAGGCCGCCCCAGATGCCGAAGCGTTCGTCGTTCGCGAGGGCGTACTCGAGGCACTCGGAGCGGACCTCGCAGGCGAGGCAGACCTTCTTGGCCTCGCGGGTCGAGCCGCCCTTCTCGGGAAAGAAGGACTCGGGGTCGGTCTGGGCGCACAGCGCGCGCTCCTGCCAGCCGAGTTCCTCGTCCGCGTCGTCGACCAGCAGTTGCTGCACCGTCTCGGTCATGTGCGCCCCTCGTCCGTCTTTCGCGTCCCCGTGAGGTTGCCGTCAACCGATATCGGCCGAACGACACGAGTGAAATTACAAGTGTGCTGCTCCGGGCGAGTCAAGCCGAGATCTGCTATTGGGCCCCTTATTCACTCTGCGGAACCAAGGCCATGCGGAAAGTGTTCAAATCGGCATAAACCTTGACAGGCAGAGGAGGCCCCTGGAGGACGACCGCCCCCGCACACAGAGCCTGTACGGGAGAGGACGCCCAGAAGTTCGATCTCGTTCCGAGGTCGGTGCGCCTGGTTGTGCGCCATGTGTCCCCGAAGGCGCACGCACAAACCTTTCACCTCGGAGATGAACCGGATGAGGTGAAACATGTCCCACATACCGGGCGTCGAGTTGACAGTGAAGGTGTGAACCGCTGTTCTTGTGGGCATGCTCGCGAACTTGGCACTCACCTCGACCCGCCCCGTGCGGTCCCCCGGTGCTGCCCCTGCTCGCTGTAGCTGTTGTTGCTGTTCCAGCTGTTGAGCCCAACGCGCTCCGGCTGCCCTTGAGTCCACCGCGACTCGGCTGCTGTTCCCCCCGAAGCCCACATCAGGGCTCTGTTTTTCCCGGCCTTCCCGCCCGCGACCCGGGCGGACGGTACGCGACACCCAGCCAGCCCCCACACTTCTCCCGCCGAGGACCTCCGCACTCCATGAACAGCGACAGCGACCTCCAGATCGCCGGCGACATCCTCGAAGTACCGCACCTCCTCCAGGCCCCGCGCGAGCACCCGGCCACCGTCGCCGACTTCGTCGGCCTGGCCCGCGCCATCGCCGAGGACCGCTCCCAGTGGGCGCACCTCGTCCAGTACGACGCGACCTCGCGCTGGTACCACCGGCTGCGCACCGGCCCCGGCTACGAGGTGTGGCTGCTGTCCTGGGTCCCGGGCCAGGGCAGCGGACTGCACGACCACGGCGGCTCGTCGGGCGTCCTGACGGTCCTGGACGGTCAGCTGACGGAACGGACGGAGCGCGGCACGCGCGCGTTGCGGGCGGGCGCGCAGCGGGTGTTCGCTCCGGGGTACGTCCACGAGGTGGTCAACGACGCGCTCGAACCGGCCGTGAGCCTGCACGTCTACTACCCGGGTCTGACGGAGATGCCGATGCACGCGGCGCGCTGCGCGCCGTCGACGGCCGTGACCGGCTGAGGAGCGGGGTCGCACCCGTGTGAGACCGGTCTCCACGACCGGGGGACGCGTTGTCGTACCCGCCTGCAAGACTTGTCCGCATGCGCATTGTGGTTCTGGCAGGCGGCATCGGTGGTGCCCGGTTCCTGCGCGGTCTTCAGCGGGCCGTGCCGGACGCGGACATCACCGTCATCGGCAACACCGGGGACGACATTCACCTCTTCGGGCTGAAGGTCTGCCCCGACCTCGACACGGTGATGTACACCCTCGGCGGCGGCATCAACGAGGAGCAGGGCTGGGGGCGGACCGACGAGACCTTCCATGTGAAGGAGGAGCTGGCGGCGTACGGTGTCGGGCCGGAGTGGTTCGGCCTCGGCGACCGGGACTTCGCCACGCACATCGTGCGGACGCAGATGCTCGGCGCGGGCTATCCGCTGAGCGCCGTCACCGAGGCGCTGTGCGACCGGTGGAAGCCCGGTGTGCGGCTCATCCCGATGTCCGACGACCGCGTGGAGACGCATGTCGCCGTCGAGGTGGACGGCGAGCGCAAGGCGGTCCACTTCCAGGAGTACTGGGTGCGGCTGCGGGCGTCCGTGCCGGCCGAGGCGATCGTGCCGGTCGGCGCGGAGCAGGCGAAGCCGGCGCCGGGGGTCCTGGAGGCGATCGCCGACGCCGACGTGATCCTCTTCCCGCCGTCCAACCCGGTCGTGTCCGTCGGCACGATCCTGGCCGTGCCCGGGATCCGCGAGGCGATCGCCGAGGCCGGGGTGCCCGTGGTGGGCCTCTCCCCCATCATCGGGGACGCGCCCGTGCGCGGGATGGCCGACAAGGTGCTCGCGGCGGTCGGCGTGGAGGCCACGGCCGCGGCGGTCGCCGAGCACTACGGCTCGGGGCTGCTGGACGGCTGGCTCGTCGACACGGTCGACGCGGGTGCGGTGGAGCGGGTGGAGACGGCGGGCATCCGCTGCCGTGCCGTGCCGCTGATGATGACGGACGTGGAGGCGTCGGCGCAGATGGCGCGCGAGGCGCTCGCGCTGGCGGAGGAGGTGCGGGGCGCGTGAGCGGTGAGGTTTTCAGTGACGGTGGCGCGGTCGGTGGGGCCGCTGGGGGTGCCGTCGGTGGCGGTGCCGTCGGTGGCGGTGCCGTCGGTGGCGGTGCCGTCGGTGGCGGTGGTGTCGATGGCGGGTATCGGGTGTGGGCCCTGGGTGGGCTGCCCGAGGTTCAGCCCGGCGACGATCTCGCGAAGCTCATCGCCGCCGCTGCCGGACCCGGGCTGCTCGACGGGGACGTACTGCTCGTCACCTCGAAGATCGTGTCCAAGGCCGAGGGGCGAGTCGTGCAGGCGGCGGACCGGGAGGCCGCCATCGACGCCGAGACCGTACGGGTCGTCGCCCGGCGCGGGCCGCTGCGGATCGTCGAGAACCGGCAGGGGCTGGTGATGGCCGCGGCCGGTGTCGACGCCTCCAACACGCCTTCCGGGACGGTCCTGCTGCTGCCCGAGGATCCCGACGCGTCCGCGCGGGCGATCCGGGACGGGCTGAGGGACGCCCTGGGCGTCAACATCGGGGTCGTCGTGACCGACACCTTCGGACGACCCTGGCGCGCGGGGCTCACGGACGTGGCGATCGGCGCCGCCGGCGTGCAGGTGCTCGACGATCTGCGCGGGGGCACGGACGCGTACGGCAATCCGCTGTCCGCGACGGTCGTGGCGACCGCCGACGAACTGGCCGCCGCCGGGGATCTGGTCAAGGGCAAGGCCTCGGGGCTGCCCGTCGCCGTCGTGCGCGGGCTGCCGCATGTGGTGACCGACGGCGGCGAGGAGGCGGGGGCGCGGGCGCTGGTGCGCGACGCCCGCGACGACATGTTCCGGCTCGGTACGTCGGAGGCCGTACGGGAGGCGGTGACCCAGCGGCGTACGGTGCGGGCGTTCACGGACGAGCCCGTCGACCCCGGTGCGGTGCGGCGGGCGGTCGCCGCCGCTGTCACCGCGCCCGCTCCTCATCACACGACGCCCTGGCGCTTCGTACTGCTGGAGTCGCAGCGGTCGCGGACCGAGCTGCTCGATGCGATGCGGGACGCCTGGACCGCGGATCTGCGGCGGGACGGGAAGAGCGAGGAGTCCATCGAGAAGCGGGTGCGGCGGGGTGAGGTGCTGCGGGGGGCGCCGTATCTCGTGGTGCCCTGTCTGGTGATGGACGGGTCGCACGCGTACGGGGACGCGCGGCGGGACGGGGCCGAGCGGGAGATGTTCGTGGTCGCGACCGGGGCCGGGGTGCAGAACTTCCTTGTCGCGCTCGCCGGGGAGCGGCTCGGGTCGGCGTGGGTGTCGTCGACGATGTTCTGCCGGGATGTCGTGCGGGAGGTGCTGGGGCTGGAGGCCGGGTGGGATCCGATGGGGGCGATCGCGGTCGGGCATCCGGCGGAGGCTCCGCGGGCTCGGGTGGATCGGGATGCGGGGGCGTTTGTCGAGGTGCGGTGAGGTCGGGGGTGGTTGAGGGTGGTTGGGCTTCTGTTCGCTGCCCAGCGTCCAGTGCCCGCTGTCCTCTGTATCCCTAAAGGGTTCGTTTCCTTCGGTTAGGAACGGTTTTCGTGGCAGGACGGTTCGCTCCTCGGCCCACTCGTACGACCGTGCGGGGTGGGCATGTCGTCGTGCCCGGCGGAGTGCCTCGGCAGGCCGTTGCTTCGGGGCTCGCTCGGACCTGGGCGCCCGGTGTGCCGCTCGATCTCGGGCTCGTTCTGGGGCCGTTGCGGCGGGGGCCGGGGGATCCCACGTTCCGGGCCACGTCCGACGGGTCCGTGTGGCGGGCCAGTCGTACGCCTGACGGGCCCGGGACCTTGCGGGTCGCTCTGCGGGACGGGGTCGTTCGGGGGGAGGCCTGGGGGCCCGGGGCCGAGTGGTTGCTGGAGCGGTTCCCCGGGTTGCTGGGGGCGGACGACGATCCCGAGGCGTTCGTGCCTCGGCACCGGGTTGTCGCGCTCGCCCGGCATCGGCGGCCGGGGTTGCGGCTGACCCGGACCGGGCTGGTCATGGAGTCGCTGATTCCGTCCGTGCTGGAGCAGAAGGTCACCACCGACGAGGCTTATCGGGCTTGGCGGTTGCTCGTGCGGAAGTTCGGGGAGCCTGCGCCTGGGCCCGAAGGCCTTCCCCAAGGGCTGTTCGTTGTGCCTGCTGCTCGCGACTGGGCTCTGATTCCGTCCTGGGAGTGGCATCGCGCCGGCGTCGACAACAAGCGGGCCTCGACGATTCTGCGGGCGGTTCGGGTCGCGGGGCGGCTGGAGGAGGCTGTGGCGCTGGATCCGGAGCGGGCTCGGGCGCGGCTGGAGGTGGTTCCGGGGGTGGGGCCGTGGACGTCGGCGGAGGTGGTGCAGCGGAGTCATGGGGCGGCGGATGCGGTGACTGTGGGGGATCTGCATCTGCCGGGGATTGTGGGGTTCGCGTTGGCGGGGGATCGGGATGCGGATGATGAGGTGATGTTGTCGTTGCTGGAGCCGTATGCGGGGCAGCGGCATCGGGCGGCTCGGTTGATTCTGCTGAGTGGGAGGGTGCCGGGGCGGCGGGGGCCTCGGATGCGCAAGGGGGATATTGGGCGGCTTTGATTTCGCCCCCGCCGCCCTTACCCGTCCCATCCTTCTGGGGGCTGCGCCCCCAGACCCCCCTTTCGCGCTGAACGCGCTCGTCCTCAAGCGCCGGACGGGCTGAAAGATCAACCCCCGGCCGGCGCTGAAGGGGCACCGCCTGTGCTGCGGAAGCGGCGGGGGCGGGTGGGCGGGAAAAAAGGTGGGCGAGGCAAGGATGGGCAGGGAAGAGGGTGGGCTCGGCGCGGTTGTCCTTGAAGGCCGGCTGGCGCTTGGTGGTGGCAACCGGGCTTGATCTTTCAGCGCCGGCCCGCATTTCCAGCCCGTCCGGCGTTTGAGGACGAGGCCCGTTCAGGGCCGTAGCGGGGGTCTGGGGCGCAGCCCCCAGGGGGTTGCCCTTACTGGTCCGACGAGAAGCGGAGCGCCCCCGCTGGGATTCTTGCGTCGCACCACACCCGTACGCCCTCCCTCAGTTCGTTGTCGGCGCCGATGATCGCGCCGTCGCCGATCACCGTGCCGGTCAGGATCGAGCGTTCGCCCACGCGGGCCCTTGTGCCGATCAGGGAGTTGGTGATGACCGCGCCCGGTTCGACCACCGCGCCCGCCAGGATCGTGCTGCCCGAGACGTGTGCGCCCTCCGCCACGAACGCGCCCTCGCCCACCACCGTGCCGCCGGTCAGCTTGGCGTCGCGGGCCACTCGGGCCGAGGGGAGGATCAGGCGGTCGCCGCAGCGGCCGGGGACCGCGGGGGAAGGGGCGCGGCCCAGGACCAGGTCCGCTGAACCTCGTACGAAGGCCGCCGGGGTGCCCAGGTCCAGCCAGTACGTCGAATCCACCAGGCCCTGGAGGTGGGCGCCGATGGAGAGGAGTTCCGGGAACGTTTCTCTTTCCACCGAGACCGGGCGGCCCGTCGGGATCGTGTCGATCAGCGAGCGGCGGAAGACGTACGCCCCTGCGTTGATCTGGTCGGTGACGATCTCCTCCGGGGTTTGGGGTTTTTCCAGGAAGGCTGTGACTCTGCCCGTTTCGTCTGTCGGGACCAGACCGTATGCCCTTGGGTCCGTCACTCGGGTGAGGTGCAGGGAGACGTCCGCTGACGTCGACTCGTGGGTGCGGACCAGGGCCCTGATGTCCAGGCCCGTGAGGATGTCGCCGTTGAAGACCAGGACCGGGTCGTCGGGGGCGGAGTGCAGGCGCGAGGCCACGTTGCGGATCGCGCCGCCCGTGCCGAGGGGCTCGTCCTCGGTGACGTACTCCAGATGGAGGCCGAGCGACGAGCCGTCGCCGAAGTACGGCTCGAAGACCTCGGCCAGGTAGGAGGTGGCGAGGATGATGTGCTCCACCCCGGCCGCTCTCGCTCTCGCCAACTGGTGGGTGAGGAAGGGCACCCCGGCCGCCGGGACCATCGGCTTCGGCGTGTGCACGGTGAGCGGGCGCAGCCGGGTGCCCTTGCCGCCGACCAGGAGAATCGCTTCTGTCACCTGTCGTCCCTGCTTCCTGTTTCCTGTTTCCTGAATTCCTGCCGGACCGACCGCATCGTGTTCGGTCGGCCGAAGCCTCATCGGCCCTGGTACTTGGCCGCCGTCAGGCGCGCCGAACCGAGCCTTCCGTAGAGCAGCCGGCCCGGGCACTCGGTGGCGAAGCCGTCCCGGTGGCCGGAGATCACGTTCAGTCGTACGTTCTTTCCCTTTGGGTAGAGATTGCCACCACCTGACTTCAGATATGTCTTTCCGTTCGGATTCGCCCCGAACAGGCCGAGCTTCCAGGCGGTGAGCCGTGCGATCGCCCCCACTGCCGCTTTGGACGGCTTGGAGCTGACGAAAGTTCCGAGGACGGCGATCCCCATGCTGTCCGTGTTGAACCCGAGCGTGTGTGCGCCCATCACCGGCTTCGCCACACCCCCGGCGCGGCCCTCGTAGATGTTTCCGCACCGGTCGACGAGGAAGTTGTAGCCGATGTCCCGCCAGCCGCTGCTCAGCACGTGGTAGCGGTAGATGCCGCGGATGAGGGACGGGACCTGTGTGCACCAGTACTTGTTGCCCGAGGCCGTGTGGTGCACGAAGGCCGCCTTCACCTTCTTCGTGTAGACGAAGCCGCGTTCGCGCAGCTTCTCGTCGGCGCCCCAGCCGTGCCGCGTGACGATGCGCGGGCGCGGGCCGATGAACGGCTTCACCCGTCGCTCGCCCTGCTCCCCCTGCAGTAGGCGTGCCTCTTCTTCCGTCTGCTGTCTGGTCAGTGCTGGGATCTCGGTGGCGTACTCGGTCTGCGTCTCCGGCGCCCTCATGTCGCGTGTGCGCGGTTGTTCGGGTTGCGCTGGTTCCACGGGTTCCGCCGGTGCCGTGCCCGGGTCCACCAGTTCGAGGCGCAGGCCTGCGGGGAGGGGCTCGCGGGCGCCCAGGGTGCGGCCGTCGCCGTCCGCCCGTACGCGGACCTCCACGCCGTCCGAGTCGCCCACCCACAGCGGTGCCGTGGAGCCCCGGACCCGGCCCGAGGAGCGTTCGGCCGTGTCGGGGTCGGCCGCGTGCTCGTGGTTGTGGGTCTCGACGTCCTGCCAGCCGGACCAGTGGCCGCCCCCGGCCTCCCGGGTACGGACCTCGACGCGGCCGTACAGCTCGGTCTCCGGGTTGTCCCAGATGACGCCGACGAGCGAGAAGCGGCGTACGTCCGGACGGTACAGGCCCTGTTCGGCGGCCGAGCCGAGGATGCGGTCGCCGGGGCGGGGGGCGAGCGGGAGCGACTGGGTGCTGCCGGGGACGGCGGGGGCCGCCGCTGCCGGTCTGGCCTCGGCGGGTCTCGCCGTGGCCGAGGCCGGGGTGGTGGGCAGGGTCAACGGGAGCGCCAGGGCGGTTGCACACGTGACGCCGATCGAGGAAGCAAGATACCTACGCATGCCCCTGATCCTGGACATAGTCATACATATCTGTCCAACGATGAACTGACGGTCCGTCTGGCGTGTTCGCCCGAACCGGTGGCCCCGAGGGTCGGCCCGCGCCCATGGCCACGCGTACCCTTGCGCGGGTGAACGCCACCGACCGCACCCCTGCCGACCTGCTGCGTTCCGCGCTCGCCGCGGACCCCGCGCGCCCCCTGGTGACCTTCTACGACGATGCCACCGGCGAACGTGTCGAATTGTCCGTGGCCACCTTCGCCAATTGGGTGGCCAAGACCGCGAATCTCCTCCAGGGCGAGCTGTCCGCCGAACCCGGTGACCGGGTCGCGCTGCTACTGCCCGCGCACTGGCAGACGGCGGTGTGGCTGCTGGCGTGTTCGTCGGTGGGGGTCGTCGCGGACCTGGGGGGCGAGGCCGGTGCCGCCGACATCGTCGTCAGCGGGCCCGACACGCTGGACGCGGCGCGGGCGTGTTCCGGTGAGCGGATCGCGCTCGCGCTGCGGCCGTTGGGGGGGCGGTTTCCGCAGACGCCGGGTGGCTTCGCCGATTACGCGGTGGAGGTGCCGAGTCAGGGGGATCGGTTCGCGCCGTACGCGCCTGTGGATCCGGAGGGGGCGGCGTTGATCGTGGCCGGGGCGGAGTTCACGGGGGCGGAGGTTGTGGAGCGGGCCGGGGCTGATGCGGTGGGGTTGGGGTTGGCGGGGCCTGGGTCACGGTTGTTGTCGGGGTTGGGGTACGACACGTGGGAGGGGGTCAGTGCGGGGTTGTACTCGCCGCTGGCCACCGGGGGGTCTGTTGTGTTGTGCCGGCATCTGGAGCGGGTGTCTGAGGATGTGGTGGCCAAGCGGGTCGAGGATGAGCGGGTTACGGCTACGCGCCGGGCGTGAGGTTGTTTTTCGGCTGCCCGCCGGTGGGGGCTTGTCGCGCAGTTCCCCGCGCCCCTAGGTGGGGGTCCCGGCCCGGCGCGGAGCAGTGAGGGCCTGTCGCGCCCGCGCGGCGGAGCCGCACATGTCACAGCCCCGCACCCCTAGGTGGGGGTCCCGGCCCGGCGTGGAGCAGTGAGGGCTTGTCGCGCCCGCGCGGCGGAGCCGCACATGTCACAGCCCCGCGCCCCTATGCACGTCAGCCTCGCCCGCGTTCATTCGTTCGGCCCAACAAAGGGCGCCCTCGCCACCTCCCCCGCGTCATGGTCGTAGGAGCACATGCTCGGACGACCATGAGGGGTGGGCCCAGTCGTGACCGACACCGCAGGCACCCTCGGGCCCGGCGTCGGGGGCAGTCCCGTCGGGCGGCGTCGGCGTCTGTGGGTGCGGCGGGGGCTGTTCGGGGTGGCCGGGGTTTCTCTCGTTGCCGTCGGGGTCGGGGTCGGGGTCTACGTCAAGCTTGATGGGAACATCACGGCGGATCATGGTGCCGCCGCCGAGCTGGCCCGGTACGAGAAGGAGCGGCCGACCTCGTTGGTGCGTGGGGCGCAGAACATTCTGTTGATCGGGTCCGACTCTCGGGCCGGGAAAGGGAACCGGAAGTACGGGCGGGACTCCGGGACCGAGCGGTCGGACACGACCATCCTGTTGCATCTCGCCGCCGACCGGCGCAGCGCCACCGCGATGTCCCTGCCGCGCGATCTGATGGTGGACGTGCCGAGTTGCCGGCGGCCGGACGGGAGTCGGGGCGAACCCGTGTTCGCGATGTTCAACCACGCCTTCCAGCAGGGGGGTTCGGCCTGCACGATCCGTACCGTCGAGAAGCTGACGGACATCCGGATCGACCATCACATGGTTGTCGATTTTCGCGGCTTCAAGGACATCGTCGATGCCGTCGACGGGGTCGAGGTGTGTCTCGCCGAGGCAGTCGACGACCGGGAGGCCAAGCTGCGGCTGCCCGCCGGGAAGGTGACGCTCAACGGCGAGCAGGCGCTCGGGTATGTGCGGGCGCGGAAGTCCCTCGGCAATGGGAGCGACACCGCGCGGATGGACCGGCAGCAACGTTTTCTCGGAGCGCTCGTCAACAAGGTGCAGAGCGATGACGTCCTGCTGAACCCGGTCAAGCTGTATCCCGTGCTCGATGCCGCCACGTCCTCGCTCACCACGGACCCGGCGCTGGCCAGTCTGCGCGGTTTGTACGAGTTGGTGCGCGGGATGCGCGACATCCCTACCGAACGTGTGCGGTTCCTGACCGTTCCACGGGAGTCGTACGCGCACGACGCCAATCGCGATCAGCTTGTGGAGCCGGACGCCGGGCGGTTGTTCGAGCGGCTGCGGTCCGATGAGCCGGTCGCAGTCGCGAAGGAAATCCCGGTTCAGGATGATTCCTTCGCACAAAGCAGTGAACTGCAACACAATTACGGATACGGGTTCGACGAGTTCGGCGCGGACACCGCCGGCGAACCGTCCGGGAAACCCTCGTCCGGTCAACTCCCCACCCCTTCCCCCGTACCCACTTTTCGCGGGAACACGGCCGCCCGGGACGCCTGCGGGTAAAGCGATTGCCAAGTCGGCGAACCTTAGTTCAAAGAAATGGGTGGATTGCCCAGTTGTAGGGACGTGGAATTTGTCACCGTCGTCGCTTGACGCCCAACTGGACGGATAGTGTGAGCGATCCGGTGCGTCAGGACGAGTGTCGTGCACACACCGGAGACCGAGACCCGAGCGCCTTTGGAGGGGGAAAGGGCGCCGCGTGGCCCCGACGGAGGATTCAGACAACCGTGGACGCGCAAGGCCGTGGGCGGGCGGACGACATCGACCCCGCAGACCAGTGGGTGCTCAACCCGAGCACTGGCGAATACGAACTGCGACTGACTCCCTCCGCACCGCAATCAGCGGTCCCGGGACCTCGTCGAGCCACACCCTCCAACGCGGGTGCGGTACGCGGGCGTTCGGCGGCGCCGGAGCGGGAGCAGGACCGAGAGACGCACGGCGTGCCCGGGTCACCCGGGCAGGTGCCGCCGCCGAGAAGGCGGCGGGGTGCGCCGGAGCCTGAGGATCCGCTGCCTGGGCGGCGGCGTTCGCGTGCCCCGCAGAAGAAGAAGTCGAAGGCCAAGAAGGCGCTGCTCTGGACCGGCGGGACCATGGCCTTCGTCATGGTGGCCGCCGCGGCAGGCGGCTACTTCTACCTCAAGCACCTTGAGGGCAACGTCACGACCACCGACGTCGGTACGGCGGCCAAGGACGGCTTCAGCAAGGACGAGGCCTTCAACATCCTGATCATCGGTACGGACAAGCGCACCGGTGCGGGCAACGAGGCCTACGGCGACGCGGGCAGCGTCGGGCACGCGGACACGACGATCCTGCTGCACGTCTCCAAGGACCGGACGAACGCGACCGCGCTCAGCATTCCGCGTGACCTGATCGTCGACGTCCCGGACTGTCCGACCGTGCAGGAGGACGGGTCCGAGAAGATCATCTCCGGTACCCAGGGCGTCCGCTTCAACACCAGCCTCGGGCAGGACGGGCGCGACCCGGGCTGCACCATGCGCACCGTGAAGGAGGTCACCGGCATCTCGCCGGACCACTTCATGATGGCCGACTTCAACGCCGTGAAGACGCTGACGACGGCGGTGGGCGGGGTCGAGGTCTGTGTGGAGAACGCCGTCAACGACAAGGAGTCGAAGCTCAAGCTGCCCGCCGGCAAGTCGACGGTGGAGGGCGAACAGGCGCTCGCCTTCGTCCGTACACGGCACAGCTTCGGCAACCAGGGCGACCTGGACCGGATCAAGGTGCAGCAGCAGTTCCTCAGCTCGCTGATGCGCAAGATGGCCTCCAGCGACACCCTGACCAACCCGGCCAAGCTGCTGAAGATCGCCAACGCGGCCACCAAGGCGCTGACCGTGGACACCGGTCTCGGCAAGGTCTCCACGCTCAAGGACGTGGCGCTGGAGCTGAAGAAGGTGCCGACGAAGAACATCACCTTCATGACCGTGCCGGTGATCGACACCCCGGGAGAAGCGGTCCGGGCGACGGTCACCGTCGGCCCGACGGCGCCCGAGGTGTTCAACGCCATCATCAACGACGTGTCGTTCACGGCGGTCAAGCAGCAGAAGGCGAAGGAGGCGGCTGCCGTCGCCGCCCGCCTCAAGGGCACCAAGTCCGCGGCCTCCGAGGTGCGGGTGCAGATCCTGAACGGCGGTGCCCCGGCCGGCTCCGCACAGGAGACTCTTAACTATCTGCAGAATGATGAGGGCGTGTCCAAGTCCGAGAACGCGGGCAACGCCTCGGCGGAGCTTGCGAAGACGACGTTGGAGTACGCGCCGGACCAGGCCGACCAGGCCCGTCGGCTGGCCGCCATCATGGGGCTGTCCGGTTCGGCGATGAAGCCCGGCAAGAGTGTGACGAACTCCCAGGGGCTGCCCACCATGACGCTGACCCTGGGCAAGGACTTCAAGGGGGCCGGCGTCTCGCTCACCGCGCCGGCGAAGGCACCGACCGTGGAGGGGCAGTCCACGGCGGACAAGGTGCAGTGCGCCAGCTGAGCACGCCGGTCGGCTGAGTACGCCGATCGACCAATTGGGCTCTGCGCCAGTTGTTTTGGGTGCGTCGGTTGACCTGACAGGCCTGCCTTGCGTCTTACCGGACGCAAGGCAGGCCTGTTCGACGGCGCAAGGGTGGGGAGGCAGGGGAATGACACAGAGCAGTGTGCACGGGGAGGGGACGCGATCGGGCGTCCGGCCTGCTCGGGTTCCGGGTCAGCGGGACGGCTCGCACGAGCAGCAGGAGGGCGACTCCGGAGACGGGGGCGGCGGCTCGGCCGGCGGCAGTGGTGGCGGTGGTGACCGTCCGGGAGGAAGACCGCGGCGGCCCGGCAAGCGCAAGGTGCTGCGCTGGTCGGCGATGACCCTGGCGGTGCTGATACTCGGCACGGCCGGCGCCGGATACCTCTACTACGAGCACCTGAACAGCAACATCCAGAAGGGCAAGCGCAGCAGCGGCGACTCGAAGGCGCAGAAGACCGAGCCGAACGCGGCCGGGCAGACTCCGCTGAACATCCTGCTGATCGGCTCGGACAGCCGTGACTCCGACGCGAACGTGGCGCTGGGCGGGAGCAAGGACACCCGGGGCAACCCGCCGCTGGGCGACGTCCAGATGCTGATCCACCTCTCCGCCGACCGCAAGAGCGCGGCCGTGGTGAGCATCCCGCGCGACACCCGGGTCGACATCCCGGAGTGCACGGACCCCGACACCGGTGAGACGTTCGCGGCGACCAACGCCATCATCAACACCTCGCTGGCCCGGGGCGGCGCCGGCTGCACGCTGGCCACCTGGCAGAACCTCACCGGGGTCTACATCGACCACTGGATGACGATCGACTTCGCGGGCGTCGTGCAGATGGCCGACGCCATCGGCGGTGTCGAGGTCTGTGTGAAGCAGAACGTGTGGGACCACGCGCTGCCCGGCGTACCCGGCGGCTCGGGGCTCAAGCTCAAGGCCGGCAAGCAGAAGGTGCAGGGCAAGTCGGCGCTGCAGTGGCTGCGTACCCGGCACGCCTTCTACAGCGACCTCGGGCGGGCCAAGGCCCAGCACATGTACATGAACTCGATGATCCGCACGCTGAAGGCGCAGAACGTCTTCACGGACGCCCCGCGGCTGACGAGTCTGGCCGAGGCGGCCACCAAGTCCCTGACGGTGTCGGAGGAGTTGGGCACGGTCAAGGAGCTGTACGACCTGGGCATGCAGCTCAAGTCGGTGCCGACCGACCGGATCACGATGACGACGATGCCGACCGTCGTGGACCCCGAGAACCCGAACCATCTGGTGGCGGCCGAGGCCGACGCCGAGACGATGTGGACGATGCTCCGCGACGACATCTCCTTCGACGACAAGGGCGGCACCACGGCGACCAAGGCCCCGACGGCCTCGCCCTCGGCGACGGCTTCCACGGACCCGGCGGCGGCCCCCGGCAAGATCGGCGTACTCGTGCAGAACGGCACGCGGACGGCCTCACTCGCCGCGGTCAGCGGCCGGGC